>Ga0099825_1003918_pt1 | contig 19699 bp, 9 predicted proteins | sample SiratroredBW_FD_76838 | JGI IMG/M metagenome (GOLD analysis project Ga0099825, IMG submission 76838) | Root nodule microbial communities of legume samples collected from California, USA - Siratro red BW | ecosystem: Host-associated > Plants > Roots > Nodule | place: USA: California | collected... | reverse complement strand
CTGATGGAATAACTCAAAACAAAGATATTTTTGTTTTACAGAAAGTTTGGAAAAAAAAAAAAAACAAAAAAAAAATCTAGAAAACTCAACAAAAAAAAAAAAAAAAAAAAAAAAAACAATAAAAAATTAAAAAATAAAAAAACAAAAAGACTACCGAAAAAAGGGAAATTTCCCAAAACACCAAAAAAATTCCCCAAAGAAACCTTAAGTTTAAAAAAAACAAAAAAAAAAAAAAAAAAAACTCACTGTTGAGCACATCCGAAAGAAACAGGGTAAATGAAAATACCCAATTGATAAAAATGGTGAAATGCGTGGAAAGGTAGAAACTTACTTGTGTGAGAAAGACAAAGGGGGAACAGGAAGCAAGAATTATAGTGGGTGAAGGAGCACCATTATCATATATGTATCATATCAGAGTGAGTGATGGAGACTGGGGAGTGAAGAAGGGAGAAAAGCCACAGAAAAAAGAGAGGAGGAATGAGAACCACAAAGTGAGGGTGTGGCCCTTTAGATGCCAACAACGAAGCAAGAAACAACAAGTGAGAATGGCGTAATAGAGACCATAAGGGATGGAGCAAAGAGTTTGTGAGAGAGAGAGAAAGAGAGAGAAGGGAAATGAAGCTCCACGTCATTTGGGGGTTCAGACATGCTTCATAATTGCCCTGTTTCTTTGGACAACGACGCAACAACCCTATTCATAACAGAAGGGATTTGAAGGAATGAATGTAAAAACAGCAAAATTTTTACCTTTTCTAACAACTATCATTCACAGCAAAATAAGTTCATCATGGCAATTGATTTCTTGAATTTCAATTACATGAACTAAAATTGACTTTAAACACGGTAAAACTGATACAAGTTACACAGTCCGAGAAAAAAAGAGTATGTAACAAAAAAATCTGTGTTTGATTCACGGTAAAAATAATCAAGAAGAAAATTGTGTTTGATTCAGGTCATATGTTAAAACTGGTTTGATCAGTAACTTCTTATTATCATGTACCCACGAAATTAGTTAGTAAATCAATAAATTAAAAAAAATTGTAGTACTACAAAAAAATTAAATTACACACTGTTCATTATACATATTTACAAATATATATTATGTAAAATATCTTATTTTAGTATATTTATATAATTAATTTATTTTGGTTAAAATAAATAAAATCATATAAAATTATTATAATTTTAAATTGAGTTAAACTAATTACATCAATGAAAATAATCGTTAAACTTTAACCAAAACAAGTTTGAATAAAAAAAAATCAACGTTGAAAGTTAATCAAATTTGAATCGGTTTTTTTTTTTATTTATTATTTAGTCAAGTTTATATTGGATGAACTCATTTTTAACCCTGTCTTATTTCCTTTGGATATTGGTAATAATGAGTGAGGAAAGTCAAAAACATTGTGGACCAATGCTGTTTTTTGTTCCTAATTCTAACGTTCTTATCCAATAGCACAACAAATAATTGTACTGTTCTATTAATTGCACATAAAAAAATTCTCCATCTTCTAATTTATAATAATAATTATTGATTAACTTTTAATGTTGTAATAAGCCTTTTTGTTCTTACTATCAACAACTTTTTTATCTTCTCATTTATAACCATAATAACAACAACTTATTCTTTATGTCATAATAGATTTTTTTTATTCATGTTATTTTTATTATTGAAAGAACTTAAATTTCAAAACTTTAGCCATCAAATCTGCAATCTAATCTAATTATAAAATATAGAATACCCCAATTTACTTCTCCATCATTTATAATATCTCTTAAGAAATAAAACATTCTCTAATTCCATGCATTATTAAATATTTAAGTTAAATCATACTTTAACAAGTTTCTAAAAATCTGTCATCCAAATACTAGTTGAGAGAGTGACAATTGATTACTTTTTAAATATTAATGACAATATTGATTAGTTCATTAAAAAAAATACTTTCATCTATAATATATATATATATATATATATATATATATATATATATATATATATATATAGAGAGAGAGAGAGAGAGAGAGTATAAAAGCTCACATTAGACATTACATTAAGTACATCAAATTTTCAATAATTTGTTTAAAATAAGTTATCCACAATGGTATCATCAAAATGTTTGTTAATTTTAAAACTTGAAACATTAGACTTTTTATGTATTTGTTTTTGAAATTTCAAACTTTTTCAAGATATTTGATACATGTGGTTCTTACAAAACTTTAATGCCAAAGAAGAATTTCATTTTTCCTAAGTTAGTGATGTCCAAATCTTATATCATAAACTTCTTTAACTAATCATCATACTTTTATCATCACTAATATAAGTAAATCATCAAATAAATGTCAAGAATTACAAAACATTATGTAACTTGTATGTTTTGATTTTCCCTTTTTTTACATATTCTTTTTAGTTACTTAATGTACACGCACGCCCTTTCCCTTAAATTTTCACGAAGGAATACAAATCCAATTGAAAGATGTCTCCTTCTTGGCATGCTTTCCTATTTTATCCATACATGCAATGCTGGCAAAAAAATCAGAATAAGAGTACTCTTTTGTCATTCATCGCGTTTTATATTTACTAATTGTCTTGAAAATATAAGAAATACTGAAATATCATTCAATTTAGAATTTAAGCAAATAAAATACATGCGACTTAATCATTCACAGTTTTTTCTTTTACTTTACACGATTAATAATCCTTAGAGTCCTATGATGAAAAATAGAATTGAAGGAATTGAATTTTAGTTAAATTATAATAATTTAAATAAATATTATATTATAAAGTCTAAAGTTACAATCTGACATGGAAGGTTATGACTTTATTTGGAAGGAAAAAAAAAAAGGAACGAGGGTAAAAGATATCAGCAGCTGTTGTATTTTAAAAAATAATTAAACAAAACTCTTTTTTTAATATATCAAACTTAAAACTTTAAGTTATAATAGAATGATCTAATGCACGAATTAATATACATCTCACTGTAATTATTAGTTCTTTTGATGACACATTTGCGATCGAGATCATTACCCTACAAGCTAAGATGATATATAGTAATGTATTAAAATAAATTTTTAATTACAAACAATTTATATTGGATATATTCTTAGAAAATAATATATATATATATATATATATATATATATATATATTAATGAATAATTAAAGTATTTGAATAAATTATTGGTGACCTAATTTGGTGGCAAGTAAAGTATTTATTTTATGCTTTTTAACTTGAAAAGCAACTTCATATTGTTCATATTGTGTGACACACAGTTACCAATCGTTTTCTCTTTTGTCAACCACTTCCTCTGCAAATGCCATCCTTCTCCTTTTTATAAAAAAAATACCAACCAAACATCAAAAATGGGAAATCTGGTTCCAAGAACAAGATGGCACCTCGACTCTCAAATTTACTATGAATGAAGTTTTGAAAAAAAGTATAATTTATATAAATCAATTTTATAAACTTGTGATAAACCTAGATTGATGTATCAATCTATTAAAAGTTACTTATCATATTATTATGCGTCAAATCTAGAAATAAAAAATATATCCTAGTCAAAAACAATTTTTTTACAAAATTGATTATGTACGGTTGAATTAAATATTGATCCATATTTTAAAAATAAGTAGTGTATTATATTTTTCAAGTTAAACAAATGGAAAAATCTGAACCAATTATGATGATACTCATGTTAAAATTCTCAAGATAAATTATTTTATTGTAACCATGAAAATAGAGAAAAATTTAAAATTTTCAAAATATATTATCCAAAGTTTTATCATAATTTTATTATTAAAATCCACCTATTTATATTCTTAACGGTGAAACTTAAACAAAAGCACTGAACTTCAAAATCTTCTAAAACAAGGCCATTGCCATAAACATATATAAAACTATCAAACAAGAATACGAGTCATTCAAACTAAAACCATAAAACTATATTCTCAAAGGATCTCCTTCACATGCTACTAGGAGGTAGAGGTGGTAAATGACATAGAACCAGTCTATGTAGCCATCAATATATTGTGCAAGATCTATCACATGCGATGTTCTGGTGCCACCTTGCTGACTAACTATCTAAATTTTCATCGAAGAGTAACAACCTTTGATCATGATTGTCTTCAAATACAATCGCTTTGAAAAAATAAAAAGCAAAATCCAACATATCCAGAAAGTATCTCAACATCATGTGGAGGGACTTACACAGGCTCCACCGAGTCATGTAGATGCAAAGAAACCTCATCCTTCTAGTTCTCAAGAGTGTCACAAATTTGTTTAGCCAAAATATTTTAGACTAATGATATTGGTTTTAAGTGTGTGCCACCACTACCTTTGTTAATATTTTCATACTCAAAATTTCAAATATGAATAACATTCATGCATCATCCCAGCAAATTTGGTATCTGCATAATTTTCGTAGCATTTCTGCATATAGTTGTTTTCATGATTGTACATCTGAATTTTGATATTAAAAAAAATGTCTCGTGTATTTCTGGAGACTGATTTCCAAAATATATAATATATATATATATATTTTTTTTCAAAAATTAAGTGACAGAACATAAGAAACTGTATTTTGGAATGTCAACAGTTTCAGAAACTTTTGCAAAGTAGGCAATAATCATAAAAAAATTAAACAGCAATGAGACACTTTATCACTGAAACTGCTCAAAAACTACGTATCTTGATCTTCCTTGATCTTCCAATTTTTTCTGTGTAATTATGTTTGCAAACTTACAAGTACACTTTACACAGTATTGCAGAAGGGATGTGGATGAAAATTTTCAAGGTTATTCAATATAATGTGAAGTTCGTAAAATAGTCAGTTACAAACAAATTACATTGTTGGATAGAAGATGCTTCGAATCATAAATCGAAGATACATAATAAACCACCTTGTGAATAAGGAGTCAAGCCAAAATGTCTTCAACCTAATCCATCCAGAGAATGCTCTGGCGAATCGAAGTGGAAACAGAATGAACTACCCATGGTATCACCATAATGTTACATCCAATTTATTCTTAGCATTTAATGCAATCATCGTAAATCTACTCTAGAAATGGTAATTTGATGAATTGAACACAGGAAAAACAAGGTAATCGTTATGTTCTCATTTGGACTAGATAAAAAAATTGTGGACATCAACTTCACCACTCATATTGATGAAAGGTGAGTGCGCAACATAACTCTTCGAAAACCATCACATAAGTATGGACATAAAGAATAACGAAGAGATAGAACAACAAAAATTGTCCCATCTTTATTATCAGGGAGATATCCGTTATATATAATACAAGAAAGTTACGTACAAGGTATAACACCTAAAAAGCATAACAGAAAAACACAACGGCCTAACAGGTGTAACAGAATCATCATAGAAAAATATTTAGTGAGATATCAAAATATTTGTAAAGAATGTGACTGGAATTATCTTCTGACTGTTTCATCTAACATTTCAATGTAATTTAAGCTTATGCCCCAGTAGTGAGTCACAAGCGAACCCGATGATTTCCCCTGCCCCCTCTCCTCTCCCTTTTCTAAGCTATACCTCGAATAAACAAACGTAAACAAAGCAAACGAGTCACATATCTTCACAAAACAAACATACATATAATGAAGTGGACAAAAATGAATCCCGAACTCTCTATGATGTCGTTTCACCGGACAACATTCATGTTAAGATAGACCTTTAGTACTTCTCTCATTATTGTCATTGACTCATTTCGGGGGTTTCTTCACATTTGAAAGTCCAGCCAGCAAAATCAGTCTCCGAAAACAAAGAGGAAGGAGTTGCTTTGTAGAATGCTAAGGGAACCTGCTTTACTCTCCGCTTTATCTGCAATGATGCAAGGTGACACATACAAGAGAATGAGCAATAGGTACATTCTCTTCTTCCTCTTACAATTCTCAAATAATATAAGCACGTCATGAGAAGCAAAGCAAAAATAAAGCAATTATTGTTTCACCTCTGCTCCAAGGATTGTCGCATATGAACCGGCACTAAAATCACCGACATTAACTTCACTTGTTTTCGCCCTCACTGTCAAATCATTCCCAAGAGACAAAGCAAACCTAAGAGCACAAGCAAATACAAACATTTAAGGTTAGTATGTCAAGATTCAGATACGACAGTTTAAATAGAAGTGGGGAAAAAGGAAAAGAACAACTATTAAAAAAGTAGCAAGTTCAAAACACTTGCCTTGAGACAGGAGGACAGTAGTGGTGAAAAATAGTGTCAATTTCCCAAAGAGAACTCCCTGCTCCAATAGATCTCATCAACCAAACAATAATAGAAAACCAGGAAATATCATGTAACTCTTACCAAGAAAGTAGTTGACTACTTGACTTCATTTCCTTAAATACTTATTAGAACTATGGGATCTAATGCAGAATATCATGTGGCCAGTACAATTGATTCACCCCATGATGCCCAAAACTCATACGCATGGTCGTCCAAATTTATAAATTTAGACTAATAAAAGTAATATATAAATGTAGAAATTTATACAGGTCATGAAGTTCCGACTAACCCAGAATTTTTCCTGGTCAACGAAATATAAAATTATGGCAATAGAATTTTTATATGAGAAGTACAACATCGGTCTCTGTTGACAATTCAAACTTGACATACTTTTTAGTTAGAGGGAAATGGAGGGAAGGGGAAAGGAGTTTTTTTTTTTTAACTGTCTTGTTCGGTTCAATTTAAGGGAAGCAAGAGGATGAGAGAAAAATATCTCTTCATTAATTATCATTGACCTCTAATATTGGGGGATTTAGGGGAAAGGGGATGAGATTTAAGACATTTCAAATATTTGTCCAATAACCCTATTTGTGTTTTGTAATCCAAAATTAAAGTTATTATTATCATAATGATATAAAACTTAATTTTTAAAATGTCCCTCCGCTCCTTGCGTACCAAACAAGATATCTAATCAAAATCCCCCTTCCCCCTCCCCTCCTTTAACCAAAAAATCCATAAAAGTTGTGTACACTCACGCTAATAGGAACCAAGCAGGGGGGACTATTTTGAAATCTGAATATATAATGATGCAGAAAATTTAATCTGTGGTTCATAATGTCATGCTTAATCTGTTTTCTCTAGTATACAATTAAGAAACATTACGTGTTTTCGTGTGGTGTGCGTGATGCACAATACAATAAAACAATCACGGAGTTTTCCAGCATTCGCAAGGTCTGATTTGGAGCGGAGAATGGACTGAAGTTAGATTGGGAAATAGATAGCAAAGATACTTACTCATAGCAGCTGACTTCTTGGGATCAGTTTCAATGCTGTTAAAATGGTCAATGCCAGGTTTCTGGCAGGGTATGGCACTAGTCTTGACATTATCCGAGTTGGCAGCTGTTCCTTCATCTGTTCTATGGTCACTTTTTCCTTCATCAACACCATCTTCCTGCTCATATATCAGAAATTATGAATCACAATAGAAAGAAAGAAATATTTTTCAACACATTAACAGACATATCCTAACCATCTTCCAAGAGGAAGAGATTTTGAAGTTTGACATGAAAAACATAAACTAAGAAGAATGTGATAAAAAAAAGATGAAAATAAGGTTCCTAACTACTTTCTTGACATGCACAATTCCACTTTGGAAATTCCATTCTAAATGTACATTAAGCAAAGCAGCTACTGACTATTAAGGTCCAGTCCCCTAGGGAAACACAGTGCCGAAATTATGACAGATGGAGTAAAAGTAAATCCAAAGCATTTATACCTTTACACATTTCCTCCCTTGATATATTGAAAGAAATCAGGCAGCACTACTCGTTATAAAGTCTCTCTTCGTTCCTAATCCTCTATATTTCTCTTATAACGTTCCATGTAAGACCAACTCCAGATTCAATCACCTAGCCTGGCCAGACCATTCTTAACCAAGAATCTGGCATCCTAGCTACCCGTAAAAGAAAAAGAACTGGGCAAACAAAAAAAAAAAAAGTGGGAATCATCTACTCTATATACAACCAATCTGGAAAAAAAGTTCATCAAAACATATGGTTGTCCAAAGCCAAGCTAAAATTACTTTCAAAGCTGGAGCGATATGATCATGTTATAGGCCACAGCTACAATTTTGTTTCACGTCTCAGCCATTGCATGGTTAAGCAACAATCCAATTCACAAAGTCAACATAAGACGACAGTTGAAAAACCTCATATTGAATGCAATAATAACTTGAAACAAACAGAAAAGTCAGTCCAAAACATGACATATAGTCATATACTGTCTTTCAAATGGAGAAGCGGCCATATAATGAGCCCAACAGATTATACTTGAAATGTTAAGAAACTATAAATTATGTTTTATTTTAATTTATACTGTTAAGAACCATCAAGTCTTAAATAGGTGTCTTCAGCTGTACAATGACCAATTTGCTTTTAGAATCATGGTCTCTAACACTAAGGATGCAATCAAGAAACCAAAAATTAAAGCATTAGGCAACAAATTAAAATGAAAGGAAACTGTATTTACCCGGTGCACCAAACAGTTGACTGAAGGATGTCTACGCAAAATATTGTGAATCAGAGCCGTAATCACTAATGCCCCTGAAGGAGGAACTGAAAGCAACAACCTACTCAGTTTCTTTGCAAAGGAAGCAGCCAGGTAAGCTGGAAGAAGAGGTGACTTGAGGCAAGAATCAAGAAGCTGCAATAGGAAGTTGTATATTGTTAGCAAGCAGCTCATGCATAGGATTTATGACAAAACCTTTCTAATCATTCACTTAATCTCTACAAATTTGGCTTGCCAACTCACTTAACTTCCATCATCAAGATTTGAAAGCTCAAAAATGTTATAATTAAAATATAACATTAATGTCCTTCATACACCTGAACAGAAAGACTTTTTTTATTCAAAATTCTACTTTATTCTATTTTTACCTGTCATAAGTCAAAAAAATAATTAACAATGATTTACCTGAAAAAACCTTGCTCGATGTTTTGCCATGAAGGTAGATGGAACTAAGAGGGCATATAGTTTTTCATAGAAATTTGGGTATTCCAAACCATACTGGGTCATTAGAACAAAAAGGCTACTAAGAGCCATCACACTGACTACACCACCAACATCATATGATCTTGTTAAGAAATCACTGCAGACAATAAAAAGTAACATGATGCTAGATTCAACTTCTTGTTATCATAATAAATTGCTAACTTTGTAGAGCAACAGATGCTTACCTTAAGATGATGGGATTAGACAGATGAGGAATAACAGCCTGGTGAAGATTGACAAGAACCTGGAAATTAAAAAAAAAAAAAATATGCACATATTAATGCTATTGAAAGGATTAGAGACAAAACAAGTCTCGGAAGACAGTACTGCTCTAGTACCATATTGAGGAGGGAGAAATCAGAAAGGAATATAATGAATTTTGTATGTTGGTAGACACATAAGTATTCCTATTTATAATGAAGAAATATAATAATAATAAATAAAATCAATATTTAATAGTGGGAAATATTTGGTAAGATATTTCCCTATCAAATCATGTCATCTCTCCATTTTAATATGATCAAATCATATCTCTAACATAATCAACTCATATCTCTAACACTCCTCCAGCTGGAGCATATGTGTCATGTGAGGCAAGTTTGTTATAAATGTTATCAACATTAGCCCATTAGCCTCTTGCGAGCATAGTGTAGTTAATGATATAAATGTTATCAACATTAGCCCATTAGCCTCTTGCGAGCATAGTAGAGCATAGTAGTTAATCGAGAGTTTACTAATACGATTCAAATTCCACTTAAGATCGTTAAATAGTAAAAGATCATATGGATCATCGAACAAAATCGCAAAAGCAGGTGATCTCGTCGTCGATTTTTTTCCTGTATTAGATTGTTCACCTTCCTGAGTTAATGTCCAAACCTAATTTTATTCAAAATTAATATAATTAAATTTTGACTTTGTTATATGTATCATCAACACCAAATAAAAATTAATGTAATTAAAATAAAATTAAAAAAAAAATGAAGAGTCTCACTACACATGTACTCTTCTCTATTTTCCAATAACATTTCAATTGAAGAGTTTTTTTACTTTGCATGCATGCTCACTCCTCCTTCCTGATTGGGTTTATTTCAAATTCAAATAAAATAAATTAATTTAATCAAGGCAAATGAAGAGTCTCTTCAACATTCTTCTTACCAGAACTATATCGTCTTGTTTGCAGGACACCACCAGGACACCACTTCACTCTCAGACTCACAAAACTGATGGTTTGTGTTTATGAGATTCTTAACGGTTTTATTAAGTAAAATGAAAAAAAAAATGGGACTATAACGTCTTAAACAATTTTGTATCAAGATTGAATCATCTCTCAAATATTTTTTTAATTTCTTTTATTTATTTATTTATTTTTTGACAAAATTATTATTATATATATTTATATATTTTAAAAAAAGTAAGATCTACGATTTGTGTTATGATTTCACAATTTACGATCTTACTCAAAATCTCGATTTAACTACCTTGCTTGCTAGGCTTAGTAAACATGCCAACCAGTTGGTTGTCAAAGCTCACAAAGTAAAACAATGACAAAGCTAGTAGATATTTTTCATATAGGACTTTCAAATCATATTTTTAACACAATCAATTCGTATCTGTGACAAATCTTATTGTGCACATAGGCAAGCAGGTACATATTTAAACAACATATGAACATACACAAATGCTCATGCAAGGTCCTGAAATATTTATGGACTTGGATTACGCCTAATTTACTCCTATAAACTAGCTCAAAGGAGCAGGATTACCTGAGTCATATACAGAGTATCCTCGGGACATATTAACACAATCCTATCATGCTCAACACTGAATATCTATAGTGTGGAATTTGCAAGATTGGACATTTGCAGATGAGTCAATATCATGTCTAGATAGGCCTTAATACCATATTATAAAGAGACCGGTCCCAAGCCACTTTCAAACGCAAGCTCAAAGAGGAGGATTACACAAGTCTGACATAAGAGTATTCTAGTCACATTCTTAGTCACCGTGAGACATTTTAATATAACTGGCTCATGCCCAAGACTAGACTTCTAACTTCAAAGAAGTGAAATTTAGAAGACTAAACATTCACAACAAGTGACAAAATATGAAAACTAGATAGGCTATGATACCATATAAGAAAGGACTAGGCCTATCTCAAAAGCTAGCTCAAAGGAGAGTCTTATAAGGAGTATTCTTACCATATTCCAAGCCAATTTGGGACATATTAATGTCAAATAATCAAAATTACACCCAAATAACAGTATTCTATTAAAATCAAGTTTATCCCTTTTACTATATGCTCATTGTGCCCATCCCATATATGAAGAAGTATTGAAGTAGTTTACCTTCAATAAACTTGAAGACCTGTGTTTTTTGAGTATTGGGATAACAAAGACAAGATATGATCAACCCAATGCATGATTACAATTTAATTGGGTGGTTCATTTAACATTACCTGTGACATATAGCTGATTTAAGAATCTTATTGCAACCGAGGTGTTTGTGACTAGAAGAAGAATATTTAAGATCCGTAGATTAATAAAGGTTCTGAATGAAAAAACAATGCCACAAACTGAATTAATCTGTTCTCTTTCAGAAAACAGCAAAAAAATGTATGAACTAATGACTAGAACATTGATAGAAAGTTGGTATCGTTACTAGAAAGGCCATAATTTCCTCACAAATAACAAGATGTCCTCTTTCTTAACCTTCCTTCTTATTTATAGGCAACATGCGTCATTTATTTGATCAACGAACCTAAAATGTTGTAACTGTCAGACTTCTAGCTAGCAATGATTCAAGGTCATGATCACTGTAGTAAAATTGGAGGGTATTAGGAATAAAGAAACAGAGTACATTTAGAAACCATCTTAACTCCAGAAAAACAAAAAACATCCAGAACCACACCTCTATTGGTTAAAGAAGCTTACTGGCATACCTATCAATGAAGTAAGGTCCCAGTATTTAAATGGAAGGCAAACTAGAATTTTCATGGTACCAAACCATTGTATTTATGAATATTATGTTCATTGCTGTTAAAACTGTAATGTTACTCGTAGGAATACAGGAGCCAACGACTTTAAACCCATTTTGGTTCTCATTGCAAGATTATCAGGTAAACATGCGAAATCAAGGGATACGCTATTCTCAGTTTCAGATCCATTGACACAAAGATCCACTTTTACAAACCAGCCCATAATGGTTTCTTTTATAAAAAAACAAAGCATCATTTTGCCCTAATCATTCATCTCTGCATGTGAAACGGCATCCAAATGCAGCTCTCCTACTTTTCGAAATTGTCTCCCCAGAAAATTATTGGAGAATGGAACAGAAAATGGAAATTAGAATTCTCTTCTAGGATTTCCCCTTCAAAAAGGGTCTCTCCTTTAACCAACACAAACTATCAATTCGTGGAATGCCCCCTTCAATCCAATCTCCCCTGTTTATAACCAATCTCTTCTAAGTAGTCCAACTAACTAAGAGTTGTCCTTTTTCAACTCTCATTATATATCCAAACAATGGAGACCATATGGACAGTGATGACTACTGTCATTATTTAAATGATTTAAGTGCTGGTTGTGATTTAGATAAAGTTTTTAACACACATATTTCGTATTTCTACTAGGATCATACGATCCATGTCAAAATCCCACCATTTGTGTTTCTTTCCCCTTCTTCCCTACATTGAATCGCATGACAACCTTGAGATATCTTAAATATGGAATTTATACCATGTTTCAGCTATATTCAAATTTCAAAAGCATAACCTTAGATTACCTCTTTGTAAACATCAAGTGGAAGTGGCAATCTAAGATATGCAATCCAAGCTTTTGTAAATTTTAACTTCATCTTCTTGGCAATTTTGGCAGCTGACAATACCTATAAGTGTAACATGAAAATAGACAGTAAAAAAGAAAAGTACACAACCAATGACAACGGTTAAATGAGAAGGTTCTACAATATATAAAATCATTAAAATAAAGATTACAAAACTACTAGGAAATTGGAGGATACGTGATGCTCAATAATGAAAAAAAAAAAAAAGCGGGGAGTAACATTTAACTTAGCAAAGAGTATAGAATAATAACTGACATTTTTGTTAGGCTTCTTGGACTTCGGCAGCTTATCATCAGCACTCACATCTCCAGAAAGCTGCTTATGGTCACTTTCTATGGACAAAAAACCCAAATTAAAAATACAGGTACACTTCTATAGTTCCTTAATATAGAAAGAAATAGCATTAACTACACAGTATTAAAGGAGGACGGGCAAGAAAGCACTAAATATTATGATACATAGCTTTTTAAAAAACCAATGCCTAATAAGTAAACGAGAACTCACCTGAGCTGCTCCACATTTCCAAATCAGATGTATTATTTGAGTCTTGGAGAGGAGGAACGCGTGATATAGTATAATACATATTGTGGATGAAACATTCCATGCTGAAAATAGTACATTTTCAACTTATCATCAGAACAAATTAGTTAAAGTAAATTATTCATCTCCTAGTTTCATAACTTGGACCTACACTGCCTGTCAGAATTCACGTAATTACAACTTTCAACTTGAACCATACAGTATTGAGTTGCAAAACTAAATACATTGTCTATACGCTATAGCATGTTGTAAGCATGGTTTATGACCAAAGAAAAATGAAATAATCAATTTACACTAATAATAGGCTACCAACAACAATGATCTACAATCATATATTAACAAAGGAAGTAAATAGAAAACCATAGAAGTAGTTTCAAAGCAATGGTCCTAGGTCTTACTTTAAGCTCAATTGACTTTCACTGGTGCCATCTGCACTTGCAATTTTATCATCTGACAGGGATAAGCAAACCAATTATTCGATGGACTAATATTCAAATGGTGAGAAATTGACAATATAATACACAAGTCTCCTGTTTGCAATTTCACGCATTAAAATCTGGACGACTAATACAAAAGACAGGCTAGAAAAGCACCTGAGTCATCTTTGTCTTCCAAAGTACTAGCGAGCTTTTTTAGACTTATAAATGTAAAATAGCTGCACCAAGTAACTTGATAATTCAGCAAACAAACGAAACTCCGTAACCAACATGAGTTATTCACTAAACACTCGCAAACATAAAAATAAACAGGAATATCGAGTCAGTGAATCAAGGACTAACAAATTCATCCCCATAACATAACCTGCATAAATTCAGCCTTCCGTAACAGGGGCTAAGAGTGAAACAATATATTCCATAAATATAATAATAGCAAAGAACCATGCTAAAAAAATTGAAATGAACGAATAATTAGTATAGAAAAACAATGTCAACATAACAACCATACCGAACATCAATATACTTGAAATACTTCGACTCCAGCAGATCCACAAAAAACGTAGCGGAACTAGTGGAGCGAACCTGGTAGCACCAGCCCAAAACCAACAAAATCAGATCAAAACAACAACAACAACAACAACATTTATCAACAAAATTGGCATAACGTACAGTTGTAAGCAGAATTTTGTGGTACAAAGCAGAGTGGAAGGCGCCGCCATTGGCGACCTTCACGAACTCCATGAGCGTGTCCAGCACGAGTTCCTTGAGCGTCTCGTCGGACTGCGACGAGGCAAGAATGTCGAGGAGGGACTTGAGGAACTCGTCGAATTTGGAACGGAGCCAGGTGAGGTAGATGAACTCGGACTGGTCGGCGGCGGAGGGAGCATCCGCGGAGGGAGCGGCGGCGGAGGAGGAAGGGAGCTTGGGTAGAAGAGGGAGGAAGAAGGAGTGGAGAGAGAGGAGGGATTCGAGGACGTGGTGAGGAGGAGAAGAAGGGGAAATGAATGTGAGGAGAAGAGGAAGGTTGTTGATGTGCGAGGCGGAGGAGAGAAGCTGGTTCCCTAGGGTTTTCAGCTCTGCGACGCCGTATCGTCCTTTCTTCTTCTTCCTTGGAGGATCCACGCTCGCCATGGTTCGGCACAGAAGAGGAACCGCAGCAGCACAAGGTTTAGTGCTATTGAGGGTTTGGGTTTTAGACAGAGTTAGTTAGTTTAATTGAATTTGCGTTTTACTTTTGCTATATCCTAACTGTCCCACGGTGCTTTGGGTCATTAGGTTTTTTGGCCCTTGGCTGAACCAGTAAATCTCAAAAAATTAATCAGTAGGTATATACAAATCAATCAATAAAATATAAAAATATATATACTTAAATAAGATTCACCTCCTAATATATAATTAAGCTTTGATACCTAATAATTTTTTTTCTGAAATTAGATATATAATAAACAAATATTTTTATATCAATTAAGGTGAAATATATATATCACATAATTTATATTGTTAATAAATTAACTTGTGTCTATTACCTATTTGATAGTACACGTCGTGATAATAAAAAGCATCTCAGTTACTAAAATAAAAATAAAAAATAAGTTAACAGATAAAAGGCGAAATTTAAAAATGTCTTAAAAATTAGTTAAAATAATAATATAATATTAAAGATAAAACAATAAATATTTTTTTTTAAAGCTTAAACGAAAATTTATAATTTATTAGATGCTCAATTTAAGAAATAATTTATTAAACATACAAAATAAGATTAGATAATATATTGAAATATAATACTTATTTAAATTATATATGTATATATATATATATATATATATATTGTTAATAAAAAAATAATTTTTCACCGACTTTAGAAAAAAAAATCACCTTTTAAGAAACTAAATTAATATTTTAATAATATTTGAAATATTAGGATAAATTTCATTTTAATACATTAATTAATCAATTAATTGATATGTAAAATGTGCCGAAATATATGAGAAAAATTTGGTAGGTAAAATTGATATATACAAAGGGAGATGATAAAAAAAAAAAAAAACAAGTTCTTACGCATTAATATTAGAATGTTTTAAAAATGTAAAAGAAAATAATTTACCTTTTAAATACTTTTTGACATGAAAATAATATTTAAATTATTAAAATAAAATTATATTTCTTATTATACTTTGTTACTTATTAACTTGTTTGTAGAATGCAGAGATGTGAAAAAATTTTGAATGATAAAATAGACAAAATGATATTAATTAAATAATAAAATGTGTAATAAATATTTTATTTTAAACTTAACTAGTATTTAAATGATTTAAAATAAGTTACTGTGTTCTAATATAACTCAAATTGATATTTCAATTACTTGTTAATACTCCATATCAATGAAATAATAAAAAATTAGTATTTTAATTTATCGTTAAAAAAATTATGTTTCTTTCATTTGTTGTATCCCACATTTTTAGTAAATATATTTATTTCATTGATAATTTTAATGCATTATTTTATTAATGTTAAACAAATATAATATTCATTAATAAACTTTTTTAGGTAAATTTATGATTTATATAAATTCATTAAAAAATCAACTCAGACATTTGTATAAAATCTTATTGATATTTACATTAAGGTGAAATTATACTTTTTCAACTTCTTATTATAGTAATTAATATATATATATATATAATCTTTCTCTTTTATAACATTATAAATTTATCACTATTTTATTTTAAATGCTGACTGTTTTAAAATAAGAAGTACTTTAAAGAATAACAAAATATAATGTTAATTAAAATTCAATCCTTGATTCGTGTAAAATAATTATCACTATATGTGTGTTAAAATAAAGAAAACATATTATCAATTTATTTTTATTATATTCATATAGTTAGATGTTCCATCTATTATTATTTATATGTGAATATGATTTTATAAGAAATAAAACACACACGAAAATTCATAAAGTAATTAGAACTATTATTTTATGCAAATATTATAATATATCCTAACAGGAAGAGTGAAGACTTTTTTAGGATTATAGATTAAATAGACGTAACTTTTACTTATATTTCTTTTTTTTTTAAAGGATGAGATAAATCTATGAAACAAGATTTTGAAACTTGTAGAGTAATGTATTAATGATAAAACTACATCAATGAATTATCTCTCTTCATGTTTTTTTTTCATAAAGGACAAAAAAAGACAATTTACTAATTTTCAAAATATTTTTAAGAGGTTGTAAATTAATATTTTATTTTTTAGGCTTTAGAACAAATGCTTACATATATAAAATTTATGAAAGAGTTGTTATTCAAGAAGAAAATATTCGTAAAAGAATAAATTATTAATTTAAAGATTGATTATAGTGCTATCTTTTAGAAGTCTTAATATATAAAATCTCAAGATCCAAACAATTTTATTATCCCAATGGCCATAGGTGTTTTACCTATGAGAAAGACTTTATTGGATTTAGGGGCTAGCATTAACTTAATGTCTTCTGTTATGACAAGGAGGATGTATGTCTTGGAATTTAGACATACATGATAACATTACAATGGTTGACAAATGAATTAAGTATCCCTGTGGTGTGGTTGAAGATGTCTTTGTCAAGGTGAACAAATTTATTTTCCTTGTAGACTTTATTGTGATAGATTCGAGGACATGCGAGTTCTCTTAATACTTGACAAACCTTTCATGAAAATTGCTAGAGTTGTAATTGATGTTGATGATGGAAAGCTCAAAGTGAGGTCCCAACATGATGAGGTGACTTTTAAAATTTTTTAGGTTTTGCTAAATCCCAATGATAACAAAAACTATTCAAGATTAGATGCATCGAATAAAATCTTTCTTAAGCTCTTCACATTGTAGATAGAAGAGGAAGTCTAAGGTTCACCATGACACAGTTATAATGAAAAATGAACTCAAACTCACCAATTAATTATGTTTGGTAGCTCCAAGATGAAACTCCTCCCTAGAAGATTAAAGTCAAAATGGTTAAGTTTGTAAGTTGTCAAGGAAATCAAGGACCATTTTATAGAATAAATTATAATCACGAAAAGGTTAAAATCATATTTGGATGGTGAAATAGAAAAATCCACCCTTCCAAAGACCTATTAATCATGATTAAAATCGTTGTTAAGTTTGTGATGTTAAGCAAATATTTCTTAGGAGGCAACCTATATCTCCAAACCTTTCTTATTTAATCTTTAGTGTGTTATTTCTATGCTTGTTTATAGTGTGGTAGTATAATTTTTTTATTGTGTTTATCATAGTTATTTTGTTCTCATGTTTGTTCATAAGTTGTTGAGGGCAAGGATTGCAAGGTTGAGAGAGTGACGCAATTTACAATGTCATAGGCTTAAAATGTAAACAAGAGAGAAAAAAATAAAGGTTAGGCTAAAAATCGTACAATCAAACATAAACACCTTAGTTAGATGATATTTATGCGATGTTAAGCATCATCTTCAAAATTTACCCATAAAAGACTCGAACCTTGTGTGAGCAACCCATTACCCAACCCAATTCTCAAAATTTGGGCACTGGATGTTTCACACTTGACCTATGTAACATCATGTAGAGTGCAATTTTTTTATCTATGCTCTCTAGAAGTACAATGTCCAACCTTAGCTCCCTTAAGCTCAACACCAACACCATTAATAACCTCTTTATGTTATGGAATATTTTGTACTCAACACCATCTCTTGAGAGATCAATTTCATATCCATTCAAAAGTTAAGTCACAATAAGTAGTATGGCATCCAACATATAAGTGGCACTAAACATTGTTACCATTGATGTCCAATGGGTTGGATGAGAATTTTTTCTTTTTGGGCTTGTTAGGTAATTTCTTTCATGGCACCCATTTCCATTTAAAATAAGAAGTGAAAGGAGTGTGAGCATTTTTCTTGTTATAGATCCTAACATCTCTTCTCGTTAAACTAATACTTTTTCAACTTATCAAATCCATAAACTTGGCTCCCTAACACAATTACTCTCTCATTCTCTTAAAAACCTTTTCTCTCTTGACACTTGCATTTCACTTGAGTAAACTTTCTTTATTTGATTCTCTTTTCTTCGTTTTGTGATGTTTTTTAGTTGTGCATGGAATGATTTTTTGTCTTTGGTTAGTCTTATCGGTTAGTTGCTTGGTTTTGTTGTGCCTTTTGTTTTTTTTTTCTTATATTTGATTCTGATATAAAAATGTGATTACTTGTGCACAAGTCTAGCCTATGGGAACTAGCAATATTTTTTCATTGTTTTATATTTGTTAGTGTGACATCCAGAAATTTATAATTTAATTATATATATAAAAAGAAATAAAATATTATAATTTCATTCCTTCACAAGTTCATTTAAAATGGTAGAGGCTTAAATAGAATAAAAGTAGTGAAGGAAACATAAACTCTTTTTAAAAATACATGAGATTCCGTAAATCAAGAAGCAGTTACCACTAAAAATGGTTTCCCAATTGAATTCAAATCAGAAAAATTATATACTCTTTATGAAAAGTGATTCATGCTTTGAAATCGAACTTGTGAAAAATAATAATTGAATTTAAATTTCATTTCTTAATTTACATGAGTTTAATCAAGGAACTATTATCAATTATTTAAATTTAAGAAACATTTATAAGGATTAATTTCAAGAGTAATTGAATTTGTTCAATGTTATCAAAGATTAACTTAAAATTTATTCGGTCATAAAAAGCCAAAACTTAATTTTCTACACTATGAAAATTATGATCAAAATCTTGATTTATACATTAAAATATTACAATATTTAACTATACAAAATAAATTACAACATACTTAATTATACATATACGATATATATATATATATATATATATATATATATATATATATATATATATATAT
>Ga0099825_1003917_pt1 | contig 19703 bp, 7 predicted proteins | sample SiratroredBW_FD_76838 | JGI IMG/M metagenome (GOLD analysis project Ga0099825, IMG submission 76838) | Root nodule microbial communities of legume samples collected from California, USA - Siratro red BW | ecosystem: Host-associated > Plants > Roots > Nodule | place: USA: California | collected... | reverse complement strand
CAACCCAAAACCTTAAGGCATTGGGTTTGTGGGTTTTCTTTCTTATATGTTGCTCAAATTTCTCATTCCTACTCAATGTGGGACTTAGACTCACACTTGGATACCTAACAGATATTTTCACTCAACTATTGAGTTTGAGTTTTGTTGAGGTCTATCCACACAAGAAAATTGATGTAAAATGCCTTGTTCTAGTAGGAAATCAGTAAGAACAAACTCTTTTGCATTGTTTGACATGAAACACTCTACCTTGATCCCAAATTGAGTTTAATCATTTTAAAAAAGAATATTTTATTACATTAGGAGCTTCACATATGTGTGAGAGCAAAAATATCCAAGTAAAACCACTATAATCATTCACTAAAGTTAGGAAAAAATGTTTGTCATCTTATCATAAGAGATACTTGATAACGGGTGATATAATAAGTCTAACAAGACCAAAAGCAAATTTTCAATAACTCTTATACATTCAATAAACTAAAATGTGTGTCATTTACATAAAAAAAATATAATAAATATACTAACAAAAAATATAACAAATATACTAACAAGTTAAACATATTAAAAAACATAAATAAACATTGAAGGAACATTTCGATTTTCAAATTTAAAAATCCTCAACTAAAAACTCTCTCAACTTTTCATTTGGGATGAAACACCATCCTTCTTTCTCATAAAGAACATAAATAAATAAAAAATTAATAAAATATATTTAAATATTTTTTCACAATTTTATTTATCAATTTCATTTATAGTTTAGGTTAAGTGTTTTATCAATCAAGTATATTATTTCCCAAAGATTACTTTGCTTTAAAATAACAAAATCTCGTTGGAAGTATTTATCATGGTTGTATGTTAATAAAAAAGGTAAAAATTATCATGGTTGTATGTGTAGATTTAATTATAATTATCCGTTAAGATAAAATTATTTCTGCCTACAATATATTAGAATGATCGTTTAATTAAAATAGCTTGTCTTTTCTAATTATTCAATTATTAGTTTTATTTTAAAATCAAATTAAGTTCTATCCAATTCAATTTATTTTGTTTTGAATTGCATTGCTTTTCTTTCTTAAGTTTTTTTTTACAAATGTTAAAATAAATAAATAAATTATCTAACATTATATCTTATCCAAAGCTATGAGACTTTGTTTGGTTAGGGTAGTGGATTTGAGTGAATGTATTTGAAAGAATTTGAGTGGATTATGTGTGGATGAAAAAGTTGTTTGGATTAATGGATGGATGGTAAGATTTGAAGGAATTTGAGGGGAATGATTATATGAAAGTTTGAGAATGACTTGATAGATATTATAGATTTATTTTTTTAATTGATATATTTATGAAATTACTAATTAACTCTTGTGAAATAAATAGGTAAAAATTGAAATAAATTAGATTAAATTGATTTTAATATAAAAAATATAGAAACTGAATTAACTTAACTAGATATTTTACTAATTTTATATTTAAAAGAAAATAAAATTCTTTTTAAAATGAATAAAATATATTTTAAATAACAAACCTGCACCTATGAGCATGCTATAATGCACATGACAAACCCTAAACCCACTTAAAGTGGTGTTTTGTAATTTCCACTTCATTTATAAGAGTTATTTCGTAATTTCCAATTTCATCCTTGAAAATCCCATTCTACAAATCTCCTCTCTCAAATTAGGTCAACCAAACCGTCTTCATCCACCCAAATTCATTATATAGTAAATCCATCTAAATTGATTCAACCAAACACCCGCTTATTCTCTCAAAATTACTAAAAGGTACTTTATTATTTGTATTGATTTTATATTGTTTTAATTCAAACTTTATTTGATTTATTAATATATTTGGTTTGAATTATTTAAGACAAATTATTTTTCACAATACTATTTGTCTTATTTGATGTTTAACATTTTGTATACAAATATATCATAAATGATAATATTACTTACTATTTTTAATAATAACTTTGTTTATATCTTGAATTACTTTGCCTAATATCACCACTAATCATGTAATTTTGCATAATATAATAATAAGTAAAGATTGTATTATAATACAAAAATAAGCATATACAATATTATTTATGATTTCTTTTAATATATAAAATCTTTTAAATTATTGTAAATTTATAAAACCTCTATGATTCTCATATTTTATAAACCCTTTAAATTCAAATTACAAAACCTTACCTATAAAAGTTTAGAAAGATCATTGCACTCTTAGAAAATATTTTAAAATCTATATAACCTTTTTATGTAAGAAATCGTTTTGAAATCTCATTTGTGTACATCCGCTAAATGTATGTTTAGATATAAATAATAAATTTATTCTATATTCTCCGTATGACTTTTTTTTTACTATAATAATTTTGAAAAGCAAGAATTACAATATAATCCATAAACCCACACAGTACATATCCACGAACACGGTAACCCCCCACACAACAATAGTATTAAAACAATGCCACTTTCGTAGTTACACAAAATCCAAACATTGACGCAATGTGGCGAAGGAGCTTCAGCAGCAGCACCGCCACCGCCACTCTCAAGGCCAAGAAATGGGACGCGCTGATAATCGGCGGTGGCCACAACGGCCTCACAGCGGCGGCATACCTCGCACGCGGTGGCCTGTCGGTGGCGGTCCTGGAGCGCCGCCACGTGATCGGCGGCGCCGCCGTGACAGAGGAGCTTGTTCCGGGATTCAAGTTTTCGCGGTGCAGTTACCTCCAAAGCCTTTTGAGACCGTCCGTTATAAAGGAACTGGAATTGGGGAAGCACGGCTTGAAGCTTCTGAAGCGCAATCCGTCGTCATTCACACCCTGCCTCGACGGACGCTACCTTCTCTTAGGACCCGATAAGCAGCTCAACCACTCTGAGATATCCAAATTCTCGCTTGCAGATGCTGAGGCTTATCCAAGGTCTCTCTGTTTTCTTCCATTCTGCTGCATTATTCTACTCTGTATCAGGCAAAATAGCTCTTAACTCTTATGGACAAAACCTAGTTACAGTTTCTTACATGCTGTCTAGTATTTTTTTAGTGTAAAAAATTGGAGTTTCACTCCACCAACGTATGTTAATACGAATTTCCAAAGTCACACTTCAGTTCAATCAGAATTGAATTTCACATCGATAACCTATGTCAAAAGGCCTTACCAAGGTCAAACTTTAATTCTGACATCACCAAAACTACTTAAGAAACTGCATCTTATTCGCTCTTTAAATGGTCCAACAGTTTTGAATAGATAACCAGAAAAGTTTAAAATGTTATTTGTTTATTAAACAGTAATGCAACTTGCTGAAATATGTGTTGGTATTCTTCATTCAATTTGCTCATTGACCTTTGCAAAGATGTGTGTTTGATCGCCTTATGTTCAACCTGCATTGACTGTATGTTCATGGTTTGATAAGATTTCCTGCTTTTGCTTTTATTCTCTTAATTATTTGTTTTAATCTTTTAGATACGAGAGTCAGCTTGAGAACTTCGGTAAGTTCATGGATCTAGTGCTGGATTCTCCTCCACCTGAATCTGTGCAGCCTAAATCGTCTATTAACGAAAAGTTGAAGAATAAAATACAGAATTCAGTCTTTTGGGCGAGTTGTCTGCGGCAAGTGTCTTCCTTGGGACAAAAGGATATGGTGTAAGTCTGTTTATACAATAGGAATTTGTTTTTATGACCAATGATTTGGGGATGCCTTGAATAGCAAAACTGTAAAGAGTACACGATAGCAACTAATTTGAAACTTTTTATTTATTTTGGCAGGGACTTTATTGACCTTCTGTTGTCCCCAGCTTCTAAAGTTTTGAATAACTGGTTTGAGGTAATTTTAGGGTTTTATTTACTTTTCACTTAGATCTTCAACTTCAAATTGACTGTATGCCTTGAAAATTAATCATATATCTTCTTAGTTCTTTGATGTTATAGACTTTTGTTTGTGCTAACCTCGTGTCTCAGAAGTTTGCTGTACTTCGTTTTATTATTTATTTTTTATATGAACATCTTTTCAAAAGGGTAGTTCAAGTGTTCAACTTGACACTGGGCTGCATGTCTGTTCATGGAAAAAATATTGCATATAATCTTAATCTTTCTTTTCTTTCGTAATATATTATTCCATCTCATAGCATACTTTTCTCAATGTACTAATATGATGATATCTACTTTGTTGGTTCATGGTGTTAAGATCCCATGACGTTTCATAATATGAGCAACACACCCCTTCCCTTGTAATGACTTGGGGGGAAATCCTTCATCCTTGGGCTAACTTTCGAGGTTGAGTTAGTCAGGCATAGTTCATTCTTAATTCTGGTAAGGTAATAGAGTCTATCTCAGTTCTAATGTTGGGTACTTCTTAATGTCTAGTCTTCTAAACGTCATGCTCTAGATGTCTTACCTTGGGTGTGAAGGGGTTGACTTGAGCAACCTTTCCTCATGAGATAGTTTGAGGTTGAGTTCGACCCAATCAATTATCTCGCAAAATCAAATACATTGTTAATAAATCTTGTAAATAAGGTTGCAATCTCTGTATTTCTCTTAATGGTGTAATGTCTTGTATTTCTGCAGGCAGATGTTCTGAAGGCAACCCTTGCAACTGATGCTGTGATAGGCAGTACGGTAAGAGCAGTTATCTCTACTGTAAAAAATTGCACCGTTGTATTGCCAACCAAAAAACTACACCAGAATAGAAAACATTTTCAAGATAAAGATATTCTTAATCCTTCTTTGAGAGAGAAAGACTTGAAATTTCAGTACAACTATTCTACAGAGATTTCTGTGATAAAAAATAGCATAGTCAATGTTTCATCTTTCACAGCATACATAGTATTTCTAAATCTGTTATGCAGGCCAGTGTCCACACCCCAGGAAGTGGCTATGTTCTGTTACATCATGTGATGGGAGAAACTGATGGCGAACGTGGGATTTGGTCGTATGTGTTTCTCTCACTAGTTTGATATCTTTCTAGTGCATAGTCAGAATGAAATACTGTTCTTTGACAAAAATATTATAATATGCTGGAATGATCTGAAATTCAGTTTACTAGTACTTTTCTGTGCATCTTACCCAAAGCATTTAGAGTAAGGAGTCCATAGACAGTTTTTTTCTCCATTTCATACTTAAACATGATAGGTTTACCAAGTACTTTTTTCATATTTCAAGTATCATACATTACTGCCTTTTGTCCAAAGATGGAGTTTATGTTTTGCTTTAACCTCTTTGATTTTGTGTTTCAATTTTCTTTCGTACATGTATTATACGGAGAAAAATCGGCATAAAAAAAAACATGAGTAGACAAATTTGTCAAAAGAAAAATGTCACACTACCAAATTTATCTCAAAATGATATTCTTAAGTTACATTCCTGAATAATTATTTCTTAATTATAGTTGAGACATAAACCGTTAATTAGCTACCCTTTGTCTATAACTTTGTATTCTTCATACAAGTGAGTAAATAGCATGCTATTTATTTCATATAGATATGTTGAAGGTGGAATGGGCTCAATATCCAAAGCTATTGGTAATGCTGCTATTGAAGCTGGAGCGCATGTTGTAACCAATGCTGAGGTATGCCATCAAGAATCTCTATTAACTTTCAAATTGGCTTCCTCCATAGTAAGCACAGCAACAATTCTTACATTCTAAGCAGGTTCTGATAGGTTTGTGTCCATATTCCATTAGATCTTTACATACACCCAGAAAATAATATAATTTAGTCAAGATCCGAGTTAGTTGAAGCCATGAAACTAGAGGCCACAGGCAGGTCGAGGGTATCAAAATATTTAACTTTTATCTCTGATAAATTTCTAACTAGAAATAGAAGTAACCAGACAAGAAAAGCTGACCATAATCATTGACCTAATTGTAGGTTTTTCAAATGTGAATAAGAATAGAAATTCCAGGGTATCTCAATGCTCAACAGTACCTTCTGGTTTTACAGAGGCCGCACTCGAAACAGAAGAGGGGAAGGGTATTTTCCTTTTCTAAAAATAATTCTTCCCATACCTTGCAAGCTAAAATGTTTTTGTCAATTTATGAGGAATAGGGTCAACAAGACTAATAAATAATGAACAATTTGTTATAAAATAAGATTTTTATTATGAGAACCAATAGAAGAATATGGAGGGAAAGGATGATAAAATAACTAATTTGTGCGTTATTTAAGCAAAAAATAGTTAGTTAAGAAAGATAATTGCAATTATTTAATTTATTAATCTCATAAGATTCTTTTTCCTAAACTCTCCTTTATTGGTTGGATCTTGATATCAAGAAAGAATTATGATTATTAGAAATAGAATCTCAGTCAAATGAAGGGTACTTTGGGGATGATATTAGTAAGTATAGTGAAATTAGTTATGATTTGCTATATTGTGATATCATACATGCTATTTTTTTCCTTAGATTTGTGTTCAAAGGGAATATTTGTTCGCAATTATAAAACTTATTTTTTGTTTTTAATATTCTAATTTTATTATTTAATGAGCCCGTAATCATGTGCTTGCACTAATTTTACACCATTCCTTAATTTTTCTGCTGTTCAAGTTCGAATCTACTTTTTCATATATCCTTGATATTAGTTAAATTAAAACTTACATTTTATTAAAAATTATAATTTATTTTACTATTTTATTTAAGTTTTTAGATTATTAATATTTTATCAGGTACAAAAAACTAGTCTATTAAAGTGTTGGTCCACCTAGGCAGAGTCTTGTAAGCAAGTTCGCTCTTTTTATCCCAACTAACTTCCTCCTTCTTTGCCATCAAAATCTTCCCAAGTTATGATTACTAGTGTGGGCGGTCTAATCTTGTCGTGTTCAACATTAGCTCCAATGAAATTTTCGAAGTTCAGATTCCTTAATGGAAGCAAGTGCATTCTTTGTTTCTACCTTTTCTTTTTTCAATCTACCTGCTGATTGTTGAAAGGACCTTATTATTTAATTAAATGTCTTCTAATCCAAATTGAAAATATCAACTTGTGATATAGTAGAAAGATATTTTTTGTTTTACGGGGAGAAAAAGAAGGAGAATTAATGTTTCGTTTCTAACCTCTGCCCTTCCTCTCCCTTTTCTTTCTTATTTCCCGTCGTGTTTAACCAGCTGTGATATTCTGTATTCTTATAGGTGTCTCGTTTGTTGATTGAAAATTCTAGCACTGTCCGTGGGGTTAGTGTTGTTCGTGACATTTGAATTTGCTCAATCAAGTGGACTTTTAATAGTGGATCTTAGCAATTAAATTTTGTAGATATGGCTTACATATAGGTGACTCTGGCTGATGGTACTGAAGTGCATTCTTCAATTGTTTTGTCCAATGCAACTCCATATAAAACCTTCATGGTAAGTTCTCAAACTAGCTGCAAAATACGAACTTCTTCTGTGTACCTATAATTGACATTAATTTATAGAATCTGCTAATATGAACCAGGAATTAGTGCCTGACGATGTACTCCCCAATGATTTTGTCCGTGCCATTAAGCACTCTGACTACAGTTCTGTAAGTCAACTATTTTTTCTCAGTTTGTATTTAGTTTTAACACCCTCAATCTCTACTGTGTTACGGAACTAGAATAATAGGTAAGATTAAAATATATGTACAGTATTTGATTGCTAACGAAGAATTCCTGGAATTCATGAACGGAACAATCACATTTCCTGTAGAAACTTCAAATCATCAGATGACAAACCTGGGGAATTATGGCCAGAAAAAAGAGAGAACGGGATTGGGATAGTTTATAAACAACATGAATCAGTGAGACTGCCTCTTTCATCAAGTATGATTAATTTCTATGCTAGTCATTGACATTTGACAGACTGCAACGATCATGTAGACCTGGCAAGGACAGATTTTGATTTGGTGTTATGGGTTTTTATTTTCTTTTCGCAGTAATCATTGGTACTCAGGACAGAGTTTGGGGAAGTTCTCAGTAATTCTTCATTTATTGACATTCTTTTATTTTGAAAATATCTACTGAAACAGGCCACAACAAAAATAAATGTAGCTGTTGATAAATTGCCGGAATTTCGTTGTTGCAAGTTGGATCATCCTCATGCTGGCCCACAGCACGTAGGCACAATTCATATAGGTTCAGAAAGGTATCTTAAAATTGAATCTTAGTTCATCTATTGTGGATTCAGATCATGCTGTCTAATCAATATATATATGTATTTGCTTTAACATTATTCAATATGGACAGTTGCATTATTTCTTCTCAGAACATGACAGTTATCTTTGCCCTGTTAATATCTGTTTAGCATGGAGGAGATTCACTCCGCTTGTCAAGATGCAGCAAGTGGAACACCATCGAGAAGACCGGTTATTGAGATGACAATTCCCTCCATACTGGACAAAACTATTTCTCCACCTGGTACTTGAAACTGTGTTTAGGGATGTCCTACTATGTTTAGTTTACTGGAGGAAGTTTTATTACTTTGCTTTAATGTATTTGCCACATTATGATGATTTCTTGGTATTGTTGAACTGACTTTGTTTTTACTTTAGCATCCCATTGAATTTCACTAGTAGACTAGAATTGAAACGGTGACTTTTATTGATAATCTAGCTAATGAAATGTGCTCTCTTCACAGGTAAGCATGTGATCAACCTGTTTGTGCAGTATACACCCTACAAACCATTGGATGGTGACTGGCAAGATCATGAATACAGAGTTAGTTTGTGTTGGATTTCAACTTACATTGATTTTTTCCTTATGTTATGCATTTGAGCATGAATTTGCTTTTGTTCCACCTTGGTCTTGAACTTGAAAGTGCAGGCGGCCGCATAATGCTAAAACTACTTCTTAAATATTTTATGTTGAATTCAGGAATCGTTTGCACAAAAATGCTTCACGTTGATTGATGAATATGCTCCTGGCTTTAGCACATCAATCATTGGTTATGACATGCTGACTCCACCAGACCTTGAAAGGGTAATCGGTTTGACAGGTAACTTAGCCATATTCACCCAAACAGAAACATATGCAGTTGATATTTTAAGTGCAAGCCAAACAGCTTTTTCTAGGGCACAAAAGAGATACGCAGGAGAAAGTATAAATGAAACAAAGCTTTGCAATTCCTCAAACTGGAATGAATTTGTATATTGTGACAGTTTACATTTTGAACTGTTTTTTTGGGCAGGAGGAAATATATTCCACGGGGCTATGGGGTTGGATTCCCTTTTCCTCATGCGACCTGCAAAGGGGTGGTAAGCTAAATTATGCTGGCTTGGAATGTAATCTGGTTCTGTTTTTTTTGACGTATAACCGTGCTGTTCCAACTACTTGTAATCGTGAATATTTCGTTTATTTGGGACTAAGGTCAAACTACAAGACTCCGCTTCAAGGGTTATACTTGTGCGGAAGTGGAGCACATCCTGGTGGTGGAGTTATGGGAGCACCTGGACGTAACGCTGCTCGTTTAGTTCTTCAAGATGTTAAAGAACTTAAGGGGTGATAGCGATAATGGATTATGATTCGCCCACATTGTTACTTCTGCAAACTGACTTGGAAAAGGATGACTCTTCCATTGGAATTACATGCAGTAACTACTGCAAAGTTATTAGATATAGGAATCAAGACAATTATTTATCAAATTGGATGAACTGCATAACAACGATGCAGAAGCTATAGATTTCACAAAACTAGAACTTGTAATTCTTTAAGATGATTTTTGACATGTGTTTCAATGCATTGATTCCAGTATCTTGACACGGTTGATCAAGAATGAATTTAATTTGTGTAGGAAAGTATTTATACGAGCTAAACACTCAGGTCAATTTAAATCAAAAAGATTAACCGAAATGGGATCAGCTGGGAACAATGAGTGCACAGTAAAGATGTACACAACAGTTTGTTTGATCAACATGGGTAGCCAATCAATCACAAATACAAACACACCAATTGACTAAGCGATCCGTGTCATTAGATCAATCGACACAAGCTTTCATGGTCAACTCAACTGTAATTCTGGATGTCATTCTTTGTATATGAGCATTCACTCCAGAGTTCTAGACAACAATATCCAACGAACTTCGTAGAAAGTAGATACATTTCACCTTTGAGCTCTCCCTGTACGTGTAGACAACCTTCCGGAAGTCTAACTGAAATTATTTTACCGTGACCTCCAACCAGAAACAGATTTTGGAACAAGATTGATTGCATTGGATGCTGCTTCAAGCCTGCTTGCATGTATAAACCAAGTTTTGATATATGTTTATGTAGCCACAAAAATACACATAAACCATAAAATGTTTAAATTCATAAGGAAAATATATGTAAAACAAAAAACGATAAGTTTGATGATACTTATCATTCCATCTATTTAAAATGCATACAAAATCTTTTTATAAAAAATAAATAAAATTACTCTGTAGTTTGTTAAAAACTATTGGGAATTTTTAATTAGGTCTCAAAATTAACAAAAAAATTATAATTAGGTCCTTGATCTTGTAATTTTTAATTAAGTCTCTAAGATTTTTAAAACCTATACAAATTGTCTTTTTTTTCCAATGTTTTTATGTCGTCATAAACTAAAAACAACGATGCAATTGCAATTTTATCAGTTTAGGGATTTAATTAAAAATTGCCTTATAGTTTAAGGACTTAGTAATTAATTTACCTTGTAAAGAAAATGCAACATCTTTAGTTTCCTATTTACTGGAATGACGTAGCACTTTGATAGATACCATTAGTAGTTAAGTATCAGTAAGGAAGTTAATCAGTTAGTTGGGCAGGAATATAGTAGATGTATAGGTTTAAATAAAGAGGGTAGAACAAGAGAGAAATCATCTTATCCTTTGATAGAGGATTATATAGTCTGATAATGGACGGAATCTTGGTCTTTTGAATATCATGGGAAATCATTCATTTATATCTTCTAACCCTAGCCTAAGGCTGCTACCAAATCGGCACACCATTTGGGATTTAGTGTTCATCAATAAAAAATCCTTTTTTTTTCTTTAGATTCTGAGGCAGTCTTATGTTTGCTATCATCATAGCTCCAATATTGGTGCCATAGGGGGGTTACAAATATTGAAGATGATTCCAACATTTTTTAGAGAGGAAACTTACAGACAAGTTATCCTGGTAGAGCTCTATAAACACACAAGGAAAAAAAAGATATCGAAGGAAATTGAGGCTCTTAGAGGTAATGTTCTCCACGGTTGAGACAATGGAAACGACACAACCCATGCTTTATGGACGTTTGTGAAGGTACTGGTCAAAAGATTCCAACCAGGGTATCATTCTGATCAACTTAAGTAGGTACAGGAAAAGGTGTAAGAGAATGGCGAGCCAAGTGAATGAAGTCAAGGTGACGAATCTTGGGCGAGAGAAGACATAACAGAATATTAAGGTTTGTGGATAACAAAAACCAGAAGCTCAAAAGCTACAAGAATCAGGAGCAACCTAACAACATACGAGACAAAGAATTTGAAAAGAAGAACAAAATGAATTTCTTTGATACCAAGAATCACAGTGGCAGAGATGGGTCTTTCTGGGTTGCAAAGAGGAGGTTAAAATTGATAGAAGTCTCAATATATAGCAGAAGAGGACAACCAAGGACTAAACCAATGACAACAATGGAGGTCTTAGGTTTGAGAGTAGTACAAAATTAATCTACCACAAAAGTAAAATAAGGGGAAGATCTTGATAATCATCAGTTGCAATCATTTGTAGGAGTGTAATTAGTAAGGGAGCGATCTCAGTATAATTAATTACAGGGCCTCTGATGCTGTTTCATGGCCAAAACTGACATTGAAAACAGGGGACTAAAGGAGCATGGAGGTGTTTACATTTGTGTTTGACTTGAATGGAGTGGAAGCTGTTCTTGGGCTGCAGGGCAGAATTGTCTTGGTCATCATGCTTTAATCAGTTGAACATCAAATGGAACTTCATTTTAGTAGCTAGAAGCCATTCACCTTGAGGACAAGGTGAAACTTTAAGGGGACTAGAAGTATTGATAGATTGTTAGGTCTATATTTTGGAGGAAGTCAGTTAGGTTAGTTAGGCGGGATGAGATAGTAGAAGAAATAAGGCATAATTGCCTACAAATGAAGAAGGGGAGGTTTGATAGAAATCATAGTATTATTGGAGAAAGTAATAGGCTAGAGTGGGGAGAGTCCTATGTAAAAAAGAAACACCATGGCAAAAAACCAGAAGGGAAAGACAGAGCACCTTGCTATTTCTTCAACAGCTCTCATCACCTCACTTGAACTTGTCTCCAACACCTGCCCTCCGAGAATGATCTCATCTAGTATAGTATGCATCTGCAGATGAACTAATATTTTAGGATCACATTAATGGAAATTTAAGATGCAGATTTGCTTAGGTTGAAGTATCACTTTTGAGCTACTAAGCAAAAGAATGAACTGATTTCCATAAATTGAAGGGCATTTCCAAAACAACACAAAATTAATGGAGAAAAATAACATATAAAGGAGTTGTCAATCTACAGTAAAAAGTGCAAAGTCAAACATTGTCAATTGCTTCATATTTGAGAATACAGCAAGCCATACTAACAGACTGCAGCAAACTCGAGCAAATCATATATGCAGCAAAACATGTTTCCCAAAATCGTAACAGTTTCTAATTCAATTTTTAATACAGGGGTGCATTACCATATAGAGTCAATTTGAGATGAAGAACATAAGATTCATAATCGAGGGCACAAAGCATACAACCTTACTATAGTTGAACACGATATCAAGCTCACATACATTTCTGAAGCATTTGTCCAATGTTTCAACAAAGACTGAAGGCAGAAAGGGACTAAGTAAGCAAATCAAAACAAAAAATTAACAACAATGTAAGAGGCAATAATGAACAACTGTTAGCATATCTACATAGCCATGTAGAATGTAATATATAGTATATAACGATACGGCAAATAATTACTTATGCAGTAAAATTGAAATGGTTAAAGAAAAAGATAAAGTTAAAGGTTAAATAGACTGTTAACGCTTAACGCTATTACCTCCAATAGAGTTCATAATGTGAAAAAAGCAAAATGACCACAAAAGCATTTAGCCCAAATTAACATTCAAATTAATGTTTCTTGAAAAGAGTGGTTAGTACCAACTTGTAATTAGGTTTTACAACATTTTCCTAGAAACTTGGATTAAATTTATTTTCTTTCCCTTTAAAAATCTAGAATGTAGATGCGTATGCATATGGGTATTCTTTCACATGCTTATGGTGTAAAACAACAACTAAGTCATATCCCACAATGCAAGGTTAGCTACATACATGAACTAAATGACATCATTAAGCTCTACCAGATATCAGAATGATTTAAAAAGTATAAACGGTTTATCATAATAATATAATTTTAACATTATTCTGGAATTTTCACACGGAATAATTTCTAGTATTTATTTTTTATTATTTCAGTTAGTTTTGGGATGATTATGGTAGGTATAAAGTCCTTAAAGTACAGTGTATGTGTAGGAAATTCTAGAAGAGTTTCTATCTTGTCATCCATGTTTTTATTATTATAACTTCTACTAAGTTTCCAAGTATTAAGTATGTTATATGTTCATACTCAAAAAGGATCCAAAATCTAGAACAACAATACTCTAATTCTAACTTCAATCGTCCTAGTCCTGAACCCATTACTGATATAAAGAAGCTTCATCGGTTGTCTCTACCTTCATCACCATATTGATGACACCCACAGAAAAAACTACGTCATTTGTAATTATAATTCATAGCAAGTATGATACATTTTCTCAGCTAGTTTGTCTAGAAGCAAGGCGCAGCCATAAGGATGGTAAAACGTCAGTTTACGCATGGTCCCATACATTACAGATTACCTACTTTGGGAGGCACTTGATGATGTGTATTAAAAATATTAATCTAAATTACTTTCATGCAAGGATCGGTAAAACCGGTATTGCAACATTGAGTTACATCATATATAACTAAAGTTTAAAATTCACTATTTTTATAATAGTTCTTAGCAGGCACAACAATTTTTTATCCACGGTCATTCAGAAATCTGTCATTTCATGATATCAATTTTCTCCATTCTTAAGAATATATTATTAGAAAAAATTTAATCCGGTTTTCAATCAAAACTTCGTAGCTTCTTCAGACATTTGAGACAAACTGATTGATTCCCAAGCACACCAATAAGTTACCATTACTGAGTAAAATTATCAGTAATCTATCAGCGGACCCATCCCTGTAAAAGAGAGATATTTTCGATTTTGACATTTAATGCAATGCAGTAAAAGTTAGATAATGTCAGAATCTACCTTGTATCAAATCAAGCATCGCTAGTTCGTTTTCAGAACTATCAAAAATGAACACAAAATATAAAGTTGCAAAGTGCTTGTAGACAAGGCGAGAGTCCTGCAGGAGAATACAATAATAAATCTATACTTCCATTACTCGAATGAACAAAGATGAGATAACAGTATTACTACAAACAAGCCAAAGAATTGCTTAAAAGAACAAGCCAAAGTATTACTACACCAGTTGGCCATCAAGTTAACAACACTTAAAGAAAGTTTTCAATTATAAAATAAAAGCACACTCACAATCACGATCATAGCAGTCCTTCTAACTTAAGTTTCAAAACAAGTTCATGGTAATTCAGCCCTAGCTATTACTCTTGCCACCACCATATGCCAATACAAATCCATAAATATTTTTTAATCGGTACTATACCAACAAACACTGCAAAGAAAAAGCCCTAATCTCTTTTTTTTTTTTTTTTTTCCAACGCCTGATTAATGACAATTAAAATAAACCAATCATGAAACTCTGACAAATCAAATATATAGGAAGTAGAGAAGTACCGGGCCAAAGAAGGACTCAGCATCCACAAAATTGCTGACATGTTCAGGTCTACTGCATAATACTGCAAAAGAAACAACATTGACAAAACAGAAAGCAAAATTGAAAAGAAAATTAAACAGCGAGGGAGAGAGAAACCTGAAAATACATTGCGAATAGCTTCCTGCTGCTGCTCCACGGGCTGATCCAGCACAAAAAGAAAAAAAAAAGTGTGAAAATTGCATCCATTAAACGATAAATGGAAATGCTAACACCAAGGGTTTGAAGAGAGAGAGGAGGGACCTGAAATTGGTAGAATTTGGCGAGACGAGGCTTCCCCTGCGTGTTCATCACCAGCACTGCTTTTATCATTTTGCTTCTTTCTGAACCAATTTAAGTATATACATAATAATGGAGCTCCTTTTCTTATCATAACTCAAATTCAACTTCTTATATAGCACACGAAAATGTATCAACGATATATGAAAGTGAAGAAATCTTACGATCAATTAAACAAACGAGATTTCGAGAAAGATTGAGAGACAGTGAAATAGAAAAGAAACTTGAAATTGAATAGGAGTGTGAATGGAACGTACCAGCTCAGTCTCCGATCGAACAATCGACGACGGTGAGTGTTTTCCTTGGTCTTACTGCGAACTGTGAAGAAGAACGGAATTCTTAAACGCACCGTGTATCGAATTTGTCAATGGTAATAATTTGGTTGCATCGATTAAGCCCACGCCACTGCCAGCGTATTAGGACTACAGCGTGTGCGTCTAAGGTGCACACAAATAAAAAAAAAAGTAATTATGACCGAAAAAATATGAGATCTGCAAAGGTTTTTTTTTTTTCTATTACGATTTGTCAATCTCTTAATAAATAAAACTGCTTAAATTTGTTGAATTTGATCATAAAATTTTAAAATTTGTATAAAAATTAATTTTAATTAGTTGACTGTATAAAATCTTGAATAATAAATATTAATAAAATAAATGGCTTTTATTAAAAAACTTAAATTAAATGTCAAATTCAATGACCAATTGCCTTTTTCTTTGATATAATTATTACTTAATTCTAGCCCTCTAATACTTTTCAATGTTATTATTAAGCTTTTTGTATTGCTTATACATTCAGATCTTAAACTTTCTTTGAAATGGAAAATAATTGAAAATACTATAAATAATAATAATAATAATAATAATAATAATAATAATAATAATAATAATATTCCAAGAATTTTATAAAATATGAAAATATGGTCTTAGGGAAAATAAAAAGTTTCTAATTTTGAATGAAATATGATATTTGAAATCATTATCATTGATGAACTTTAAATAGGCGATAGTTTGAAATATTTTTTTACTATATGTTCGAAAAAAAATTAGTATGACATTTTAAAATTATTTAAGAATAATTATGAACAAAAATTATGTACACTGTTAGCATAAATATTTTTGTAAATACATTTATCAATAAATGTTAAAATTTTCTCATTTTGTCATATTTACTAATGAGATGACAATATAAAGTTTTGTTGAATAAATATATAATTCTTTTACGTTAATAACATATATAAAGTAAACTATTAATATAATGAATAATTTCACCAAAAATTTATATCTTTTAATAAATAAATAAATATTTAACTATCATATTTTTATCTCTAAAGTTTTACAATTTAAAAAAAAATCAAAATTTAATCTCTATAAAATATCACATATTATTGAACTCTTACACAGAAAAACCGTCATACAGTTTAGATACTCTGCGACAGTATTTCTTTTAAGTAATCATAATTAAACAAATTTTGTAATAATTTCCACTTTAGCGGTGACATCTCTACCTGTCTGCAAAATTCCCAGTATCTTATAAATTCAAAGATAAAATTGGTAAAAGAAAATATAAAAAAAAAAAATTACGAGAAAACTTATTATTAAAGCGATCTGTTAGACAAATTAATCAGAATACAATCTATAATATAAAAGAATGTATGATCTATTATTTGAGATGCACGAACAAATTGATTTTCTAAAAAAATATACTTACCTTGTCATGATCATCCATAAAGATAATTTTAAAAGGAAATGAAAAGAATCATAATTAGCTTTATAAACAGCATATACATAGATTTAAGTTATGTAAATATTTTTAACTAGAAAACTTATTCATTATTTGGTGAGTATTGCAAAATACTATATCAAGAGATTATTCTTTAATTATCACTATATTTGTTAATAAAAAATTAAGCTAAAATAAGGTATTAAATCTAAAAGAAGGAAAGAGAGGGACAGAAGAGTAAAATAAGAGGAATTCCCTTTGAATATAAATACAGAAATGTAGAGGCAAAACATGCCCTAACGTCGTCGTCTGGCGACGGCGCAATCCGAAAGTCAAAAACCTCAACGGCTCGACCCGAAAAGAATGGCCGCTCAAGAAAACGAGGAAGACGAGATAATAAACCCTTTCACAATGCTCCTCCTAAACGATGACGTCAAACACGGAACCTCCACTACCCTACACGAGGCTGCACCCAATCACCACCTGCTCCAGAACCATTCTCTCCCTTCGATTCAAGCAACGCTCACCATTCGCCAGCTACCTTCCGAGGGCCTCTCCTTCCAGCTCTGGCCCGCCGCCACCTCCCTCGTCTCCCTCCTCGATCGCCACCGCGCCGACCCTTCCTCCAGCCCTCTCTCCGCCGCGCTCGACGGCCGCCTCAGGATCCTCGAGCTCGGCTCCGGCACCGGCATCGTGGGAATTGTCGCCGCCGCAACTCTCGGCGCCCACGCGACCCTGACGGACCTCCCTCACGTGGTTCCCAATCTGAAATTCAATGCGGATGCGAACGCGGGGGTGGTGGGGCCCAGGGGCGGGGAATTAACCGTTGCGCCTCTGAGGTGGGGCCACGCTGATGACGTGGAAGCGATCGGGCGGGAGTTCGATCTTATTCTAGCGTCGGATGTAGTGTATCACGATCACCTTTACGATCCTCTGCTCGAAACGCTGCGTTTGATGATGCTAAGTAAGGGTGCGGAGAGAGAGGGGAAGGTGAAGATGGTGTTTGTGATGGCCCACATGAGAAGGTGGAAGAAGGAATCGACGTTTTTTCGGAAGGCGAAGAAGCACTTCCATGTTGACGTTTTGCATAGTGATTCTCCTTGTGATGGATCTAGGGTTGGCGTTGTTGTTTACCGTTTCGTTGGGAAGGGTTAGGTTTCTCGATGGAATTTCACGTTCATTTCCTTGATTTTGTAACGGAGTCGTTGAGGAAATTATTCATTGCAAAGGATCTTTTACCCGTGATTTTGTAATTTTTTTCTACATGAAGTAGTTTGTTGAAACGTGTTAAAAAAAATGATGTGATTGTTCAAAGTATTTGAAAAAAATTATAAAACCAAAAAGAAAATAATAATAATAATTTTTAATAAAAACAATGGTCCCGGCGGGGCTCGAACCCGCGACCTTCGGCTCATAAGACCAACGCTCTAACCAACTGAGCTACGGGACCTTTTTGTTACTTTCAGATTAAATTACGTATATATATATATATAAGTATGTTATATGTGTTACATGTTAACAATTAAAATTCATTGATACTTTGTATTTATTTTTAACAAAACAAACTGATTAAATCCAATCTAGATTACTTTACTTTCCCATATTAATATAATAATTTTATTTGTTTAAAATTAATACAATATGACACAGACATGTAAAAAATTTGAGTGAAATTGAACATTTTGAAGATGAATTTTAAGCTTGTTTTGTGAATTAAAAGTTTGTTTGAATTTGATTTAGTTAGTTAAGTTATACATATATTTAAATAGATTTGTATATATATTCAGTACCAAATTTAGAGGGTAAAATTTGGTTTTCTTTATTTCTATTAATTCACTTTTTATATTCTTTTTTAATTTTTTATTGTATAGTTATTTTCACAACAAATGATAAATTGGATTTTTAATATTTTAAAGTATTTTTATAAAATTAAAATTATTGTTTTTAGAAGTATGTTATTATTTTAAATTAAATCTTACCACTAAAAATAGAAATTTTAAACGATGGTTAAAAACTCATTTTATTGATGACTTTAAAATTGTTGTTGAAAACTAATTTCAACAACACCTCAAATCGGATATACATCCTATAACAATAATTTTGTGTAAAACTTTTGTTTTAGGTATTATGTATGACAAAAATATTATGCTATAATTAAGTATAACCAATTTAATTTGTTGATTTTCATACTATTCTTATTGTCAACCCACTTGAACTTGAAAACAAAAACAAAAACTTATTATAATCAACCTCTTAAATCTTTTTAATTAAATCATAGTATGACATTGATTCAACTACAAGATTTTGATATTTTGAAGTTGAGAATTATAGCGACTCAACTTTAAGATATTTTTTATAGTACTTTTTTATTTAAATACTTTGTATAGAATGAATAATTATAACTTTAAGATATTTTTTATACTACTTTTTTTATTTAAATACTTTGTATAGAATGAATAATTATTTATGTAATAATCGGTACTTCATATGACATCAAACTCGAATCCATTTATGAACTATATTAATCTTTCAAATATTGTTAAAATCTTTCAATATCTTAGCATTAATTAAGCCATGAAAGTCTTGTTATATCCATCAATACTCATTTCTACTGTTGTCTTGGTTTTTCTCATTCACAATCACAATGACCTTGTGGCTAGATAAGTAAGTTATGACCTCATTTATGTTATTTAATATATATATATATAAATGTGTTTGCAACAGTTTTAAATGAGATTTAGTTACAATAGGTACATCTAGTAAGCACTTTATTGCCTGATATGCAAGATTTGGAAGGAAGTCCTATAGGATTTATTTTTTGCATGTGCTTCAAATAAAATTCAATACTTTCTTCTATAATGTATTTTTCAATCATGGGAACTTTTGGACT
>Ga0099825_1003915_pt1 | contig 19706 bp, 8 predicted proteins | sample SiratroredBW_FD_76838 | JGI IMG/M metagenome (GOLD analysis project Ga0099825, IMG submission 76838) | Root nodule microbial communities of legume samples collected from California, USA - Siratro red BW | ecosystem: Host-associated > Plants > Roots > Nodule | place: USA: California | collected... | reverse complement strand
TTTTTTTTTTTTTTTTTTTTTTTTTTATTTTTTTTTTTTTTTTTTTTTTTTTTTTTTTTTGTAAAGCAAATTTAATATATGTAAATGGTTTAATTGAGAAAAATAACAAAAACAAATGAAATATTTTTTAAAAAAATATATAAAAAAGACAACAATTATAACCTCAACCATCATCATATGCCACCTATGATAACAATCTTAACCACAATCATTATTAAATTGGTACCCTGTAATGATCAATGTCTAAACTCCTATATAGCCTATTATAGCAGTTCTACTAAAAATCATCATTATAAATGCAACTTATTATGATAATTTTTAATGGGAATTATTGTCGTATGTACAACAACAATTTTGAGTAGTACTATAATAGTCTTAATCATAGTTAAAAAATATATAAGAAAAGACAACAATTACAACCTCAACCATCATCATATGCCACCTATAATAACAATCTTAACCACAATCTTTGTTAAATTAGTACCCTGTAATGATCAATGTCTAAACTCCTATATAGCCTATTCCAGTAATTCTACTCAAAATCACCATTATAAATGTAATTTATTACGACAATTTTAAATGAAAAATTATTATTATATATACAACAACAATTTTGAATAGAATCATAATCAAAATCAAAATGTATTATAATAATAATCTTAACCATCGTTAAAAATACTAATATTTTTTTAATAATGACTATATTGTCAATAATTCTAAAACTGTTGTTAAAATATAATTAAAAGTGTCATAAGAATTTTTTTTAATATTGACATTTCAAAATTTTCACCTCTTCTTATGCCATAATGCTAAATATAGTAATTTTTATTTTCTTAGGAAAAAAACTACATTTAATTATGAATTTATAATTTTTTATATAATTTATCCTCATTTTTAAACTTATATATAAATAATAATAATTTATAAAGAAGTTTATTTTATTTATTTTTCTTAATTTTCTCCTTCATAAACTCTTACGAAGAAGCTTGTAAATAACACTCTATATCTAATATGAAAAGCAATTCGAGGTTATAGGATTCCAAAAAGATTAAATTTTAGGCATTAGATCTAATAAGATTTGCTAGGAAAATACCATAACACCTTCTAACGAGTCAAATATTTCAAAAAGCTCTCAAAGAAACCACTTTTGGAAAACTAGTGGACTTTGAAGGTGGGAAACGTAGAAGTTCTTACAATACAGATGTCAGAATTACCTAACCACCAAATCCATTTTTCTGAAGTTAATGTTTGCAACAACCCTATCTTAAACATCAACAAATCAAGATCATTTTATGTACTAACGTTTATCCTACCTTTAAAGACTAACTCTTCAATATATATATATATATATTAATTTTATTTAACCTAAAAAGTAAAAAAAAAAAATATCTCATCTGCTAACAAACATGCCCATTTTATATACAATTAAAATTAATATAAACATTAGAATTTTAACGTAGTAAAATAAAATAACATAATCAAAATACAGACCACATACAGGTCAACACTTAGGTTGATGCTAATATATATAATTAAAATATCTTATATATTTAATTATATACTTTATTAATTCGTAATTTAATTAATAGAGTGTAGTATTTATTTACTAAAGACTTGAAATTGAGTAGTAACTATGGTTGATGATTTTGTTTCTAATATTGTTTGGTTATGACTTATATTTGAATAATTTGAAATTATTTTAGAGTCACTTTTTAATTTACTTATAATCATTTTTAATTAATATTGTTATTTAATAACTTTCTACATAAGTAAAATAAACGTAATATGTGAATTTAAATATATAGGTATTCAATAATTTATTATTTTTACATACATATGAGAGGATATAACTATTTTTTTTAAACACGAGTTTGAAGACGAGTAAGATACTATATTATAGTATTTAAAAATCGTATTAATAAATATCTCTTAAGGGGATGTGTGGTAGGAGAAATTTTTTACTCAGGAACCATCTATGAATTTTAAATTCTGTGCATTATTATCTCTAAACATGACTGAATTTTGTGTGATTGGTAAAAACTATTCCTAAGAACATTTATACAAGTTTTTAGAAATAAAAAGGGTCATGCATTATTCTTATCTTATCAAAATCTTAAACATGTTACCTCATTAAGATGTATTTTTTAAAATAAAATTTATACTTTTACTTTAGAAAATTAATTTCAGAGGAGGAAAGTCAAGGGAATGGAAATTGATCAGCCAGGGAACACATGAAGGAGAGAAAGCTGGGTAACTCTTTTATGAAAGCATTTGTGTGTGAGAATCTTAGTTCTTGATAATGTTCTCTTTTAAAAAAATAAATTAATGTGAGAAATATATTTTTCTAGCTTTACATATTCCCGAAAACATAAAATTTATCTTAGATCGAACGTACTTAATGCAAGATGCTTTGTAGTTTAGATTTGTTTAGACAATCTTATATATTATCTTCCATGTTTGGATTTGTATCTTGGCACTGAAAATGATATTCTGTAAAATTTGATCTATGAAATAATTAATATGTAGAGAAATTGTTTATTTGGAATGACACGTTTGATAACATGGCAATGATAGAAAAAAAATAAGACGTCATAGAGGGTTCAATTAAGTTTTTTGGCTTTATTTATTGCGTTGGCAATGAGCGACTTATTGACGTGGCTCACCTGACCCAACAAACAAAGCCACGGAAGGAAGAACCCACAATTTGACCAACATCGCAGCTGTGAGTGAAGACAGAGAGTGCCCACTTTCAAACAGTATGAACTAACCCAAGAAAATGGGATTAACATATTCACACGGGTCCTTCAGAAACGGGTACCAAGCGTGTACGTGCCCCTTTATAAAACACTCTCAGTTTCACCTATTTCGTCCAACGTTGCTCTCATCTCCAAACTTCCAAACACAACAAACACTTCACGGTCTCCTCCTTCTTCTTCTCCCTTTCTTCCTTCAATCAAGGTAACCTTTTCTCTCTTATTTCCAGAACACGTCACTATCCCCTTGCACCCCATTTCTCCATCATCAACCAATTTTTCAGATTTTTCACACCGTTCTCTAGATCATCTTCTGAGTTCTATTTGACCTTTTCTAATTCTCATCTGGATGATATCTTAAGTAGGAAGGATAAAGTTGTTTGATTAGTTTAAGGTTCTGATCGTCTCTTTGTTCTCATTTTCAGTGTGTGCTATACCGAGGTGAAGGATGACACAAATCTCATCGACCATGTACTTGCCTGAATTTGTAAGCACACTGCGTGCTCAACTCAACCAGACATAACCTTTGATTTGAAATAATGTTATTCCTGAAATCTTAATTCTTACCTTACCATTTATTTTTTTATGAACAGGGAATGGAGGACCCCACTTTGTTTCATCAATACCCGATGGAATCCTTTCCATTCCAGCTCGATGATTTTGACTTTGAGTCCTTCTCCGCGTCCCCAAAGGGTTCTTCCTCTCCCAAGCGCTTGAGCTCCGAAAGCACACAAAACTCTTCCCTCACTCAGAGTGCTGAAACTTGTGTTGCCCCACTAAGACCAACCAAGCAAGCCAAGACTACTATGAGTACTTGGAGTGCTTACGGCACTGACATGATGGCTCCCAAGGCTGCTTCCTCTTCATCCTCCAAAATCATCTCCTTTGACAAATCCAATGCATTTTCTGCTTCTTCCCAACAATTCTACAAACTCGATGCTGCAAAACTGCTGAAGAAGCCTAAAATTGAAACTGGGTATGGTGAGAGCCTGGATTTTGCAGGTGTGGCTTCTCAAAGTTCCTATGACAACCATAGTTTTCTAGACTATGATAAGCAAGAGAAAAAGGCTGCAGCCACAATGGCTAGAAACCCAACCCAAGCTCAAGATCACGTCATAGCCGAAAGAAAACGAAGGGAAAAGCTCAGCCAGAGGTTCATTGCTCTTTCGGCCTTAGTTCCTGGACTCAAGAAGGTACCATTTGCGTGATTTTCCTTTTCTTTTTTTACACGATAGCAGCAACAAGTTTTTAACTTACGACTTCGTACAAATTACTAGGTCCATTCTGATAGATTAAATTTCATTCATGATCTCGACATGTCAAACACAAACTTCTAAATTGAATTCCCGGACACAGTAAATGCTTTTGCAACTATTGTGATCATAGAAAATTATGAACAAACGTGGCTGATGCAGTTATAATTATGGTTACTGAAACCTCCGAAATATATTGTGGCTGTGATTTGACACCTTGAACACCTGAAATACATATCTTCTACTTTAACTGGGTGCAGCTAACTACTAAAAATCAATTATCTAGTGACAAATTTAGTGTTAGAAAAGTTATTTGTTTTTTTCACTATAAATTATGGGATAAGTAAATTTTAGTGACATTATTTTGTCACTAATCCTAATTTTAATTCTGCATGCAGAAACAATTTGTTTTCAATCGGCTATGTATAATTGGTATCACGTTGTACGAGAATATTCTTTCTTATTAAACAATGAATGTATGCATGCAGATGGACAAGGCTACCGTCCTGGAAGATGCTATAAAGTACGTGAAACAACTACAAGAACGGGTAAAGATTCTGGAGGAAAAAACTGTGGATAAAACAGTTGAATCTGCAGTCTTTGTGAAGAGATCTGTTGTCTTCGCCAGAGATGATTACTCCTACTCCGGTGAAAACTCGGACCAGTCACTCCCCGAAATCGAAGCAAGAATTTCTGGTAAAGAGGTACTCGTCAGGCTCCACTGCGACAAACACAGAGGACGAGCACCTGCTATACTAAGGGAATTAGAGAAGCATAATCTCACAGTTCAGAGTAGCAGCTTTTTGCCCTTTGGGAATAACACTCTTGACATAACTATTGTTGCTAAGGTGAATATACTTACTCAATCTTTAAAGAATCATCTTCAAATGTAATAATTTCAGACGCATAAGTATCTTTACGCATCATTTTGACTTGTTTATCAAACTTGTGTTTTCTTGCAGATGGACAAGGACCACTGCTTGACTGCAAAAGATCTCATCAGAAGCTTAAGTCAGTGTTTGAGGCAGCTTTCATAGCGAACAATTAACCAGTTGAAGCATCCACTGATGTAGCTACATTAATTTGTTGTTGTGCATCCTTCACTATAGGAAAAGAGCTTAATAAAAAGAGTTTTTATCGCAGTGCTTTCTTTTTCCCTAGTCCATCTTCTGGAGTTGGGAGTAACATATCCATGGCCTGCGAAAGTGTCTCCTCCAGTGTGTACCTTAGTTTTCTTGGGTCTGTTTTGCTGTAGAGTTGAAGATGATGCCTTGTTTTCATTTTTTGTCCACAGTTTTTGCGTAGGTGATTGATTACCTACGTTAACATCTGTTGTTTATGTTTTTCTAAAGAGGGTTTTTTAGAGGATTTGACTATTACCTCTTTCGTTCCTCTTTCGCGTTGTGAACACGGTCCAGTTTCATTGAAAAACAATGTTGGCAGCATTTATTTTATATTGTTCCATGTCGGATAGTGATGATCACTTCTGTATAAGATTACTATTGTTAATTACTAAATGTCTATTTGTTCATTATTTCCTTTATTTTGGATACTTGTGGGTGCATATCTTCAACAACTAATAATTTTTTGGTTTAAACGAGATTCTCGCCCTTTGGACTTATTTTGTTCAGGTTCAGAAGTGATGCAATTAACTTAAGTTTAATCTTCTAAAAAATATCAGTTAACATGAATAGTTAACCATTTTTTTTCATGTAATCAATTAGTTGAAAGAAGAATCTTTTTACTATTTCTGTTTTTTTATAAGACTCAAAGTTATGTTTTCTTATAAGATCCAATAGTTAATATAGTTTGAATTACACTTTTGTTAGACCAAAATACTCGTAATTAAAATTGAATCATTGCACTAGTAAACACTAATGATAAGAATACATTTGAAAAAAAAATATAATAAATTTATTGCTTCCGACTAAAATTATCTACTTCTTTATTCCTGATAAATTAAATAATAGGATCTAATAAATATATATGGTTAAAGTATTAAAAATTGCTAAAGTAATAAAAAACAAATACATTACACGTTCAATGAAAGAAACTTATCTTTTAGTTCCTTAATCATAACATGAAAACAATATAGTAGGAAGCATTTTCCAATAAACAGGGTATGCAAAATCTTAAAAGAGTATTAAAAGGCTAAATTTACTAATAATACACCAACTGTTGCGGAAGAAGTTGATTAAATTTAAGATTGCCATTGGATCATGGGTCCACATGACTTTGTCATAACAATTAAAATTTAATGGGAAACCACTTAAACCTACCCAAAATCTTGAGATCTGCTTGCTAATCTAGCAATCATTTAAATACACAGTCACAAACTTTTGGGTTGTAGCGCAAAGTTTCTATTATGTTAATTTAGGTGAATATTATTAAAAAAGAATAAATTTTAAGATAAATATATTAAAAATTATGTATATCAATAAGTAATTGAAATAGTAAATTTAAATATGTATTAGTCGTTGCGGGTAAACAACATGCTTCAAGATGCTTAATTAATATAAAATAATTACTCTTTTTAAATTAAAATATGACAAATTTGTCCTTAAATGAATTTGTATATATACCAAATACCTGAGAAGATATTTATCAATTTGTACAAAAATAATTGTATTGCACGATATCATGTTCTATACATTATTGTAGTTAAAACTAATATAACAATGTCTAATGCTACCTGGACATAAAATAAACTATCTTTATCATTAATACATTATAAATATATATCAAGTTGTATGTTGCCAAGTCGATGTTCGTCAGAGCATGATCAATCTCATCCTCAATTAGTCAAATGGCGTAAGAATGCTTCATGATTTTATTTTAAAAAGTTAAATATAGATTGAGATTTGAAGTCTCGATGACTCATTCAAGATGTGCAAAGAAAAACTCGCACGAGACTTCAACCGCCAAAAATGCAAAATTTGTTTTTATGAACATTGATTGTTACATGAATTGTAATATAATTTTTTTTATATTTTTCTAATTTTATAAATTATTATTTGTATAAATTCTTATATAAGATTTTTTTTAATATAAATTGATGTTCTATATACGGCATCGATTTCTGCGGCGCAAATATGGAAGAATAATACAATTTTTTTAGTTTTTGTATGATATTAGTGAAAGGGAGAAAAACTAATTTAGCAAATATGACAAACATAGTAGAAGAGGATTAATGAGAGAAACAGTAGAAGGGTTTGAACCTTAAACAGAAGTCGAGAGATCTCGGAGGTAACTTTGACGAGAAAAAGATAGCTGCATTATTTTAAAAATCTAATGTACTTATTATAGTGTTTATCACGATAGTGATGGTAGTTTTTTTAATCTTTAATTAAATAATTAAATGACCATGAAATCATGATACACGTGGTTAGAATGACAAGTACAACACTAAAACAGTTGTCACACCTTTACAAGTATTATTAACTGTTAAATTTCAATTTAATCTTTCGTCTAAACTTAATTTGAGTAATTAATATAAATCTTCACTTGACCAGTAGCAACAATGAAAAAAGAACTATGTTTAATCTTGTTATAATTTTAATGGAAGTATTGTATACTATTATTTAGTTATAAATCGCATTAAATATAGTTTCAATTTTAAATTAATTTATTAAAATTAAATTATTTTAAAAAATACGTTAAATATCACTTAGAAAGAAAAAATGTAAGGTAATGTATAGACTCTTTAACCACTAAACTGCATACAAAAGAGTAACAAGGGTATGCTTGTTTCTCTTTTCAGTTTTAGTTTAAAAAATTAGGTTAAATTATTGATTTAGTTGTTATAACTAAACAATTTTTTATTTTAGTCTTTATATATAAATATCACCTTTTTTAAATATATATATATATATATATATATATATATATATATATATATTCTTTTAATCTATATGATAAGGAATTAAAAACTATATGTATAAAAATAAAAGGGATTAAATTTGGAATAATGGCTCCCGTTATATGAAAATGATACTAACCATTGAAAATGGTAACAACATGACGTCATTTTGCACACGTCATTTTGTAAAAATTGTGATAAGATAGCAGTTTTTTAAGGACCTGTCCACACTTTGTGATACACTTAATATATCAACAAAAATGTGTGAAAATTGAAACGAAAAAAATCGGATAGTAAAATTTTGGAAAATGATAACAGTGGGGTGATAAAATGTAAATTAATAGTATATGCTAAACCATTCTCTTGAATTAATTTAACAAATATTATTATAAAAAAGTATTGAATATAGTTTAGTAAATTAAACATTTCGTCTCACACACTTTTAAGAAATTGTAATATAAAGACAAATTAGATTAAAAAAAGCACATAAAAAGTTATTGTTTGAATCAAGTAAATCATTTTATCTACGTGATAAAGGTTTATGTAGAGTCTTAAACTGTTAGATCGTATACCTTTTATAAAAATATAATATTAGTAGTAGAGGTAACCGTTGAGATTCAAATAAAATTTAATTAGATAAATCTCAATTAAAATGGTGGATTTATTATTGATATAGTCCAAGAAAACTAAAATTAAAGATTATAAATATGAGTAAAATTATGTTTATCACATATGTCATGCAATGCCATACATTTAAGATGTGTTTATAATGCATTTGTCATTATTAAGCATCCAAAGCAAGGTTTGAGCCACAAATCATATTGCTTAAATATCATGACTAATACTTGAACGATATGCTTCCAGAGGTAAGAGAATCGTCCTGTCCTCTCCCTCTCTCTCGTTCAAGCTACAAATCATTTGTTAAGTTATACAATATTACATGATTGACTAATAGGTTGCTTGTGTTATGGTTAATAGTGAGTGTAATGATTACACACTACTTAGTTGCTTGTGTTATGATTAATAGTGAGTGTAACGATTACACACTATTTAGACTTTGCTTAAATGATAGGACGTTTTTTAGCAATATCTAACTCGAAAGCAACCCAAATAACTAAAATAAGAAATTTATCAATGTTCTCCATATTAGTTTAAAGTTTTAAATTTCCATAAATCATTGACAATGTAATTTTATATGTCTAAAATTACAATGGTCCCATTATCATACATTACACTCACCAACAACTTCATATAGTTTGTACCTTACTTAATTATATAGATGTTACCACATCTACACTTTTACTTTCATACATATAATTTAAACTATCACATTCCAACAACATATCTAAAAATCAAAACATATATAAATGTAATTATTCATTCTCTTGACCTAAACTACAATGTGTTTTACCCAACAATCCCTTTACTATCCTTTCCACAATCTCAACAAATTAAATAAATTTTTCATAATATCAACCATACACTGACAACATCTCCTTCTTAAATCATCCACTTAATAGAAAAAGAAGAAGAGGAATAAAATTTAAGTAAGGTTGATTATACATAACTGTACTGCTAAATTGATAAGACGAAGACTACTCTTCCTAAATTGAATATAGTCAACACTGTTAGGTGGACCGCCCGACCTCTCATGACCTTGATCGGTATTGAGGTTCCTTTGTTAATAGAAGGGATACTGACAGCAAACATATGACGATTATAGTATAGAACACATTAAAGAAGATAAAAGGGTCCCACAAAAAATTGGCCCTTTGACCCAATTACTAAATAATCCATTTAGAAGCCTATAAATAAAGAGATAGTCCCAAGACATAAAATATTATTATTTTAATTCAAAATACTTTATAATACTCAAACCGTCGACTAACTTGAGAATCAGAATGTTTGCAGGGACCCCACTTAAAATTGAGAATTAATCTAAAATGTAAAATAGAGAGACAATCATAATCAAATTGAAAAACTAAAACTAACCAAAAACCTATTGATTAAGTAAAAATAAATAGTAATACAATAATTAGAACGAAACCAAACTTTCTATCGATTCAAATAATTTATACTCCTCCACCTTAAATTATTTAGTTTTAAACTCCTTTTTCATACAATGAATGCAAAGAGAGAAAATTTTAAAAGGTTAAAGATTTTAGAACGAAATAAAAGAATAATGTCTAACTTTTATTTAATATTCACTTAACATAATTAAGATAATTCTAAGGTCATATATATATATATATATATATATATAAATTTAAGAGCTCACAATAGAAACTCAAACCAATAAGATTTTAACATATAATAAAATTCTATTTGATAAATTCTAAGTATTAAAAATAAATTCATAATCAATACACATACTAAATTTAAGTTAAAAATTTAATCAAACAAAATTTCAATCTTTTAAGTCAAGAAAACTAGACTCGTTTATAAAAGTCCAGTAAGAGAAAACCTAATATTTAAACATTATCTTTTACCACGTTTATCTTTGCATATGGTTATTAAAAAATATATATAAGAGCATATACTAGTAAATAGATATTCAGAGTAATGTTAAATATACTCCTCACAGGCAATAAATTAGTCTTACACTATTAAATTTTCCGGTAATGATTTAAAGATGAACATTAATGATTTGTATCTCTTCTATATTTTTCGAACAACTAATTAAAGAATTTAATTGTATACTAAATTCACCTGTCTTTTTTCTTTTTCATGATAGTATACTCATGTCTTAAGATTTTGCTTTAACCAAATCTGACTTGATTTTAAGGTGAATAAAATGTGACCAAATATTATTTTCGTAAAAACATAAACTTGAATAATCCCAAAATGATTACTAGTGTGGCATGTGTTTTTTAGGTTTAGGAATCGGTCTGCACAATATTATCCTGATTTGTTCCTTTCACACATTATTTTTCCGAATTTCGCCACTTCAATTTTTTTAATTTGGATGAAACTGACTATACCTTAAAGAAAATGAATGGGAATAGACCACACCGACCAGCCCAAAACTGACCAAAACATGGACGGCATCAGAATTTATGCGCATATGTTGTGTTGTCGAATCCCAGTTTTCTCTAAGAGGACACGATGAGACCCTTGACACATCAATTAGCTCATACACTATGGTCGGCGATCTTCTTATTCCAAACTTCCAGGAATAGAAAAAAAAACATCATAATTCAACTTCACTTTTTCCCACTGCCTTTATGCCAACGACTTTACCACACACCAACTTTGAAGATGAAACCCAAACACTTTAGTCAGAAAATTCCACCTCTTCTGCGTTCCCTCATGGTGCAATGTAATTTCCATATGTCTAATTTTCTAAATCTATATGATAGTAGATTTTAATAAATTCTTTATATGTAGATAATGGAATGACAGGAATATTAGAACCACAATTAATATTGTTTATTGTGAACTGTATAATTTGTCAGGTTACAATTTGATATAACACGACAGCAACCAACTCAGTATCAACGTAATCAACTATGGCTCCCACTATTTGGCTTTGCTGTTCTTCAGATTCAGCCAACGTATAAGTGTGTATTTGAAAATATGTTGGTGGGGTGGTGAAAGGAATTTCTTTGCATTTTTGGGTTGAAACTATTTTTAAATTTAGATTATGTCACCAACCAATCCCTAACTTTTCTCAAATTTTGTATATTTGTTCAGCGTTTTGTCCTTTTTTGAACCCATCTCAATTCTTTTGAAAAAGTGATAGAGGCACTCGAGCACATGTTGAAAAACGCATCATTACGTGTGTCTTTGAATTGGGTTTATTAAATAAATTTTATATTAAAATTATTTTGAAGAAAAGCAACTTCAATAATATATTTTATTTGAATTGTATAAAAAAAAATATTTTTATACTAACTGGTTTATATTTCAATCAATCAATGATCGGATATAGATCGATGAAAAATAAATTAACTAGAAATTAATTTATTAATTACTAATCATAATCTCTGAAACCTTACTTAAAATTATTGTAATAAAATATTTTAAGATTGTAATATGGTCTTGCCTAATTTTATCATAAAAAAATAGATTATAAAAAAATTTATATATATGAAAGCATATTTCAAAAAATAATTTAATCCAAGCATATATAAGATTTACAAAAATAAATAAAAAAACAAAGGAAAAAAAAAACAAGATCAGTTTTCTCTTTAAACATGGATGTGTATACTTTCTGTAACATAATTGTATTTAAATAAAGTGGAATCATTACGATAAGAAAGTTTACTTCGCAAATATTGAATACAATTGAATATTTAAATATTAAATTCCAAATGGACGATTAAACTAAACTAATTTTGTATAAATTTTTAATAATGACTTGACGTGGGTATATATTCCCGTCTTCTTATTCCCCGGTCTTTCGATTTTGTCGTTTTGTGGTGACGTCATCTTTCTGATCAATTACTCCAACTATACGACAACAACGCTCAACTAACTTTCGCGTGTATATCTCTCAAAATCAAAAGTGTCAATACTTTTATAAGACAAACACCTGTACAACATCTTTCATCGATGCAAATTTGCGATAATGGACAAACAAAAAACCTTGACTTTAGATCCACTTTTTAAATTTTCTTTCAGGATTATTTTTTTTTAGATGTGTGATGTAATGGAGATACACACAATTTTTTAATAGATGATAGGATGAGAGAATAAAGAAAACCAGTTTCTCCGAGTTTATTCACATGCATAATCAGATTATCAACATTCTCTGAATTCTAAAAAAAAAAAAAAAAGATAGGTTTGAGTACCACATATTTGACATGTTGGTACATGTCCAAAACTTCTCAACTTTCTGCTACCCACATTTCAAAAGATTCCATAATTGCGTAAATCTGTATGAAGAAGGTATTTTCAAACTTTATGTGAAAGGTATTTGATCCGTGACTTAAAAAACTTGCTTTTGTAGTGCTAAAACTTAGGAAGACACTCACATAATAAACATTAAATTTATTTAAGTAAAACTTTGTGCCTATTGTAGATCTTGCAAAATTATCTTAGAAGAAATTAAATATTTAAGAAGAAACATTAGGCACACTAGATTTTGGACCCATGTTATTAGGCAATTCATCATATTTTTAAAATACCTGTCTTATTTTTAGAATTGTAAAAATGACTTTTGAAATTAATATTTCAGAATGAATTTTAGGATAGAAAAAAATGGCTTTCCAGAATAAATTTTTGGGATGTAAAAATTAATTTTAAAATATTATTTTCGAAAGTTTAATTTGAATTTTAGAATTTTTTTTGGAAACACGTTTTGGAAACTCTATTGGAAGAATATTTTTTGGAATCTTTTTTTTTAATTCAATTATTTTTGCCCACCAATGCTGATGACGCTGCACTTTCTCCAAGAAGAACCACACCACTTCCGATGAACCAAGTGGCTGCCCAAAACCCTAACCACTTTTATATTAACCTAGAGGGCCCTTATGTCTTTTCCTCTTATGATGGATACATGAAGTAATTGATGGGGTGCAGGAAGCAACTACCTTGCTATTATTGTGCCATGAGCCCAAGCCCGAGTTACTGAGGTAGTTGGGTATGCTTAGACCAAGTGGTTAGCCCACCCATGCGAGTGAGCTCTCAACCCATACAATTCCATGATACTCGTTCCTGTAGACTAGATCAACGGATTTCAGTTATTTGGGTTTTGTGGGAGAAATTAATAGAGAAGAATTTAACAAAAGCGTTTTATTGATTTGTGGGATCTTGATCTGAAAGTATCGGTGTTGGAGGATGAGGAAGAATGTGGTGGTGGTGGTGAGCACAAGTATTGCGGTGGTGGTGGTAGGGGCATTGATCAGAAGGTGGAAGCTGTGGAAAGAGCAACAGTTGAGGCAAACGAAGCAAATAATAAGAAAGTTCGCTAGGGAAAGTGCCACCCCATTAACAAAGCTTTGGCAAATAGCTGATGATATGGTTTCTAGCATGAAAATCTCTCTTGCTACTTCCGATGAATCCCCCACTCTCAACATGGTCGTTTCCAACGTTACATCGCTCCCACTTGGGTACCTATTTCTCTTTCTCATCATCACACTGTCTAAAAATTGTTTTTACAGACACTTTTTTTTTTTTCTATCCACGCTACTCAAAATTAAAACTTTATTTAAAATGCTTGTTTTCAATTCAGCTCAATAGAATTGTTAAGATCGACTCATACTTGTAAGAAGCCTACAAAGAATGGAGTTATACTGGATCATAAAAATGGTGGCCCAAAGATTATAAGACCTGTTTAATATGATATTGTTACTTATTTATTTTCTCTTACAATTTAGGTAAACATGTATTAAAAATAAATATATCAAATTTATTTCAGTTCAATGAAGCCTATAAGATTGGGTTCAAATTTTCCTAACCCACTTTTTACTTTTGGTGAGGTTGGATTAATGCATTTAACAAATCTAGTTAGACCAGTTTAACTAACAATAAAAAAAATATAAATTTAATTTTTTACGTTATTATTTATGATTTATTTGGCAAACCTATAAGTTTGGTTATTGAATTCTTAACTTATAAGTTAAGATCTAATAAGTTATCTTGTTAGATTAAAGATTTTGGTAAGGTGAGAAACTAGTTGATAAATGCACAATTATATGAAAAGACATAACTATATAAGTTTTATTGTATAAATAAAGTTTATTGATTTTTATCAGAATTATATTTCCATGTAATTATTATTAAACTCTTTGGTACTTCTATTTATATTTTAAAAGTTGTATATATATATATGTTTTTTGGATAAGTATTTTTATTTAAATGAGTTTATGTAATGAGTATTAATCAAATTTATTTTTAGAATTTAAATTTTTTAATTTATCAATTTAAATTACTATTACATTTAATTTGTTTAATAAAATTTCACTATGTAATTTTCATATAACATTATGTAATAAAACAATAGTTACTGTAATTTATAGTTTTAAATTATTTTAATTTGAACTACATAAGAAAAATAAAAAGTAACTCAACAAATACTAAAATAATCTAATAATTAATTTTGACTTTAAAAAATTGAAAGAAGTAATAATATGTAAAATTAAGTATAATAAAAAAATGTATCAAAATATAAGGGGTAGGAATAAAAGAAAATTAAATAAACTATAAACTAAGCTACCTGAAATAACGTACAAATTATAAATTACACATTCCTAAAACAAACTACTTTTAGGTACTTATTCTTAAGTACTTTTTGTATTGATTAATATAACTTATAACTAGTTAAAGGGTTACTAAACACAGACCAAGATATCTATTGTAGTGAAGAATGCTAAAAGAGATCATGATTTTTCTATATTTTATTTTATTTTTTAAAACAAAAAGTAACATTGATGGGCACATGGCAGAGATGAAGAAGGATTCTTCTATGGGGTTAATTTGCATGGAACGAATTTGTTGATGTTGTGTGCGCGGCTGGGAGGAAAGAACAAGCCTGTCTCTGCCTTACAAAGAGAACAGGTTTCCATCCCTGATGCTGTCTTGGCTGCTCCTTCTGAGGTACTTTTGCCCTAAATATTAATTTCGATACAATTTTGTTATTTATTTTCGTAATTTGATTTATATGAATCCATGCATGCATTGTGAAACTTGTTTTGGCAGGAAATAACTGATTACGTAGCTACAGAGATAGCTAAGTTCGTTTCGGCGCATCCTGAGATTGAGGAAACTGCACCCGCCAAAAAGAAGAAACTCGGCTTCACCTTGTCATACCCAGTTGATGAAGTTATCCCTTTCTCCGCCACAGCATTTCAGCGCAAAAACGCAAACAAACCAGTTGAGTTTAGTACACATACATCGTACATAGCCACAAAAGTGCTAATCTTTTTTCGTGTTGGAAGACTAAAGCATTCGTGTTGTGGAAGCAGGTTCGCAAAGGAACGGTGAAGGATCTAAATCGAGCGTTGACGAACCATGGCATGAAAATGCACGTTGCTTCACTGGTTAGAGCCCTATCAATTAATTTTGCAAATGTTACATTTTTTTCTGGGGTCTGTCTTTCCACGTCTGAAGCAATAGCAGATTCAAACCATTAATACTGAATAGGTTGATGAAACTATTGGAGGCTTGGCCGGTGGAAGATACTATAACAGGGAGACCGTGGCTGCAGTTACCCTTGGCACCACCACAAACGCTGCTTATGTAGAACCAGCAGAGGAAGTTGCCAGCGATCTCACACAGTCTCCCAATTCAAGTGAACTGGTTAGTTAATTACTATTACAATATCCATGTGCCAGAAATTATCAAATTGTCCTCAACAATAATTAATTATATTTATATGTCACGAAAGAGATTAGTTAGATGTAATGGTATCTGTCAACGATGATTAAGCAACTTAAATGATTAATTCGGTTATAGTATTTCAGGTGATTAGCATGGAATGGGGAAACTTCAATTCCCCTCATCTTCCTTTAACATCATATGATGCCAGTGTAGATGCTGAAAGCTCAAATCCTGGTAGCCAGGTATGTATAGCTCCTGAAATCACTGTTGTGCGTTTACCATTGTTATAGATATATACCAATCATCTACAATTGGCAACTGAGTCTTGTCTTTTTTACCTCATCAGATTTTCGAAAAGCTTATTTCAGGAATGTATTTGGGAGAAGTTGTGAGACATGTCTTGTTGAAGTTGGCCAGGGAAACAGCCTTATTTGGAAGCACTGTGCCTCCCAAGTTAATGACTCCCTACTTACTCAGGTATCTCATCCATACTTACTTCCTCTATTCAAAGCCTTTATCACTTTATTGCATAACTTTTTTTGTGTTTCAATGAGATCGAATTTGTAAAACTGTTTTCGATTAAAATTAATTTTAAAATTACCCTCTTTAAGATCCTCCTGAACTCTTTTTACAATCATAACTTTTAGTACAAGTGAGAGATCCTTTCTGATTCCAATTAAGGTGTTTAAAACACTGTTAAAAGATTCTTTTTGATAAGATTTCTTTAGAACACGATAAAAAATATCATTTTTATAACACATCTTTTTTCCCCTTTCCACTTTCCGCCCTTTATTTTACAAAGTTATAATATTTAAGTTGAATAAAAAATAAATCTTACATAAAATCCACCTATACCTTTTGAACCCACAACCACTTCTTTCACCTGTGACTAAATGTATAAAAATTTATCTAAAATCACTTGGTTAATAATTTAAGGTGATTTTGGATTATAGAACCTGAACACGTACTAAATCTTCATCTAATTTTGACTTTACAAAACAAAAATGAGTGAATTTTAAAAAAGAGACCAAAATTTTTCATATAATTTAAGAAACTAATATGATCCTAGTTCGCGTAGAAAATCAATGAGCTAGCATGAATGAATAAAGAGTAGTACAGACAGTGTAATTCAAATAATGAGACTGATTTGTCACTTTGTGCAGGTCCCCTGATATGGCTGCCATGCATCAAGATACCTCGGAGGATCGTGAAATAGTGAGTGAGAAACTGGGAGAAATTTTCGAGGTAAGAATGTACATTTCAACTTCCTAATAATAAGATGCATGCAAGCTAATTCTACAAAGCACAGATCCATAACTGTAGTCCAATGGCGCGGGAAGTGGTGGCTGAGGTGTGTGACATAGTAGCAGAGAGGGGTGCACGATTAGCGGGAGCAGGAATTGTGGGAATAATTAAGAAGCTTGGAAGAATTGAGAATAGAAAGAGTGTGGTGACGGTGGAAGGTGGGCTTTATGAGCACTATCGCATTTTCAGAAATTACCTTCATAGCAGTGTGTGGGAAATGCTTGGCAAAGATCTCTCAGACAATGTCATCATTGAACATTCACATGGTGGTTCTGGAACCGGAGCTTTGTTCCTTGCTGCTGCTCAAACTCAAGCACATCGTTCAGATTCTTGACCCTTTATATCCAACTCTTTTCTTTTCTTTTGGGCTTGCTGTTTTGAGAAGAAAAATACATAATGATGATGATGCTTCAACTAAAAAGAAGATTTTCTTTTGCCTTTGAATGCGTTATTTTTATCAGTGATTAGCTTATACTGAGTGATTTGGACTATCGGGTGATGCACCAGCTAAATTGGGCTGCTGGTGATTGTAGACAACAGTTATTTATTGAGTTTGGACATGGACTCCGTTGAAATTGTCCTTTTTGTTTTCATTTATAAGGGTTTTGATATTGGATTACAGCAATCAGACTTATTATTACCGTATCAGTTTGTCCTCCATTCAACATGGTAAATTCACATAAAGAGAAGTAATCTACATTAGAATATAAAAAGAGATTGAGCATAATTTGGTTGCTGATTTTTTCTATATATATAACAATTTTTCCATATTTCTTTTAATTATACATAGATACGCATCTAAACGACCCTATTTTTACTTTCTATTCTCTTCTTTTGCAAGATCTCAGATAGTATTAGGTGTCCATGCATATTTATCTATTGTTTTTGTAGAGCATTTTATCCTAATACTTTCAATGATGATTGATTTGTTCCAATGATTATGAAAAGTGAATCTAAGACGTATGGAGGAATCCGATAGATGGTGAAAGAGGCTCTAAGGATAGTTTATTCTAGAGTGTTAAACTATTGTGGTTGAGTTACCTTTAAGTTAGACAGCACTTGATATTGCCAAGATATAATGATGAATGATGGGGTTCTTATAAAAGACATTTCTATACCACAGTAACAAGATCTGTTAAATGTGTACCTCATCATGTTATGACATTGGTGATATTCGTAATAGTTGTAAATTTATTGGATTTTTAGCACAAGGGTAAGAGAAATATATCAGAACATTTTTTTCATTAGTCTGACATGCTGTATATACTATAATGAGTGTATTAAGCTTTATAGAAAGTTGACTGCTATCAACTTGTGGTGAGTTTTTTTATTAGGTATTCTGTAACAATTATCAAACAATTTCTTCTAACTCTATAGAAAAAATCTTATCCTACAATCACCATCTCTTCAACATTGATCATGCAATCAGTCTCACCTTCCTCGATGACATCTTTCAAAGATTACACCTCAACCACCTTCATTATCGTTGCATGACGCTATACTCTTCAATACCACCTTCAATTAGTATCTTCGGATCTCCTAACAACACATGCTCTTCTTCTTACTTTCATTCCTTCACAATTACCTCTTTAAACCAAAAATTGTTACCTCACTCGCAAGTTTTTCAGCCCTGTTGGTTGGTTGTTTATTATTAGAGTAATATTGGGTATCAATTCAATGCAAGACTTAATTTGATTTGCCTTTGGTATTTTTTTCAACTCCTAAAGTTATAAAAGCTTAATATGTCATCCGACAGATTCAATTGATTGGATTTTGGATCTAAAGTTCATTTTCATTCTACCTAAATCAAATAGACTCAATTTAAGTCTTGTGTATTATTAGATGTCAGTATTCCATAAAACATACTTAATACGAGTCTTTCAGAAGGCGTCAGTTCAAATTTTACTTGTTGAATATCTTTGATTGTGTAGATTCATATATGGTTTATATTATTGTTCTAGTTGGTATTTGAAGGAGATTGAATGATTGTGATCTGATGATTAAAATGTCTTCTTTTATAAACTTTTCTTATGTTGAAAATTTATATAAATAATTTACTTTTACATGTCTTATATATAGGATAAAATGCAGTGATTGTATTATGTATACGAACATACATAGGTACATATACAAGAATAACATTCAGAAAAGAATAATTTTTTTCTTTTATTTTTACTCTTCTTATATATATATATATATATATATATATATATATATATATATATATATATATATATATTTATATATATATATATATTTTTTTTTTTTTTTTTT
>Ga0099825_1003914_pt1 | contig 19706 bp, 8 predicted proteins | sample SiratroredBW_FD_76838 | JGI IMG/M metagenome (GOLD analysis project Ga0099825, IMG submission 76838) | Root nodule microbial communities of legume samples collected from California, USA - Siratro red BW | ecosystem: Host-associated > Plants > Roots > Nodule | place: USA: California | collected... | reverse complement strand
GCTCTCCCCGCTGTGCTAGTGAGCCAAATACTTCCTTCAGCCGTTTCGTTAGCTAGCCATCCGATTAAGAGAACCTTCGTCCGGTTTAGGTAAGCCATTCGCGACTTCCGTTCCTTCGTTATTTAAAATCTTTCAATTAATTCTTCATAGAAGCATTAGGTAACCAATTTGTGATGTTTATTAACAATTAGTGATGTTTATGCACCCTCATCCGGTTCACAATTTCAAAAAACAAAGGGAAGGGTATTTATGTAATTTCATGAAGGGCAGTTATGGAATAAAAAAATTATATGGGGGTGCAGGAAGAGGGTATGGGGGTGGAGGAAGAATTTGTCCATCCCATGCAAACTCTTTAAAAATCCTGAGGTCCAGAATTAGAGTTTAAACTCATTCTTGCTTAAATTTGATAAGAAAAAAAAAAAAAAACTTCAATTTTGGTTTGATCATTTTTGCTTATAAACCTGAATAGAACATCAATAATGGGTTAATTTGATTCAGGCCATTTTTTATTTTTATTTTTCTAGAAAATTGTAGATAATAGTTAAAACAAGTAATTAAATATAAAGTAACGTAAATAATAATTAAAAATGACACCTCAACATATTGAATTGGCAAGTTTAGAATTAAGCAATTGAAAATTGTTGGAGGATTGATGTACTATGTAACACACAAGAAAACAAACAATTATTGCTTTCAACAAACAAATTGATTTCTTGAACCAATAACTTCGTGGACCAGAGACCTTTGAGACATTATCAATAACTTCTGAAATTCAGAACTATCAAATAAACAGGTTTTGGTAGTGGGAACAAACTTATCTGAATATTTGCAGGACATGTGTTTCCATGGCAACAAATAATTGATCAGGACAAAGTGAGCATTTGGTATTATAGATATCATTCAACAAGCCTTTCTATAAGGATTTTTTTATATATAAAAAAATGACTTTTTTCATAAATTAAAACTAGTTTATCGATAAATTGATGTATAATATTTTTTTTTTCATTTATCTTTTCTATAACCTTATTCTTTTAACTTATGGGATGAAGTTTATAAAAAAAATAAAAATCATTTTAGATCTTTTCTCTCTAATATAAGTGCTTTTGATAAGTTTGTTTGTCCCAATTAGAGTTATTACTTTAACCATGCTCACAAGCCAATTCCAACTCATTCTTAAAACACTTACATAAAGTAGGTTAAAGTTATGATTAAAATAATTTTGTATATTATAAGATTTCAATTAACTCCTAAAAATCATTTAGAATCGTACAAGTTCTTAAAATATTTTAAGTTATAAATTAATCTCTAAATATTTCACATTAACTATAAGTTAATTTATACTATATTTGAAACTTAGTTAGATAATTATGTACAACCCAACTTATTGGAATAGATAGACCCAATCCATCTAATATTGTCCATCTTGGGTCCAAACTTGATCAACCTTATCTCAAATTAATATGACATAATTTGAATTTAACCTAACTTAACTCGGATCATTCCAACCTAATTAATTTTTAGAGGAACCTGATTCATGGTCCAACATTGGGCCTGACTTCACCCATTTGAACTCCAAAATTGACATTCTTAATCTTTAAAACTTTAACAAAATTGCACTATTTAAAAAACTATATATATTTTAAATTACATGCCATCTATAATTTTAAATATTTTATTCAAATTTAAAAATTATTTCTAGTAACTTATTGTCAATTATTTTGACGTAAAGTGTGAAGAAATATTTTTTTTAATACTACAATGAAGTGTACGAAATTAAATATTACGAAATATTTAAATATTATTATATATTAAAGATGAAATGTAAAGATGGGCGGTTATTGGTGAGGTTTGTAAAAATTGTAAAAGAGGTGATGAGTAATTTGAAGGAAAACGCTTATAAAGTTTACCACGTGAAAAATTGAAAGATTATGAAGTTATTGGTGGTGGGACATGAACCATAAAGACAAAATGTGGTTGAGTACAAAAACTACCAATCAACCAAATGAAGGTACCACCATAATTGTTAGTGTCTTCTTCTTTTGTCAACATAAACCACAACTTGGCTTCTTCTAATTTGGCAGAGTAATTCCTCAAATGCAGTCAAAAAAATGTTGCTACACTATGCAAAGACCCTCAAAAATCTAATCAACACGATAAAATTGGTCTTAAGTGAGGTAATTATAGTATGTATTGTTACTGTTCACAACTTTAACAGCAATGCAAAGCCAAATAGGATGCTCCTAATTCATGGTTTCCATAAAAATCTTCTCTACAGTATTTCAGCCTTTCATTTTCAATCGTTTCCACCTTCTACAGAACTACCACCCAGAAAGATAGAAACAGTGAATCCAGGATCTTCGAGGACCACTTTTTATGTCCCAAAAATGAATCTATGCAAAAGCAACTCACAAAAATGAAAGAGTTGTTATTATAAGTTCTTTAAAGCAAAGCAAGGAAAGAAAGAAGCTAGATTAGTAGAAAGGAACTGAACTATGTCCCTTATACATCTCCAGCTTTCACTTTGCTCATCCCCTCTTCCAACAGCATTCCCTCGTCACGGCATTCACAGCTGCAAAAAGCCCTCTCGCCCCTGAATTTTAACCACACAACTACACTCATAAGCTCATTCCACTGATTAACAAGCCAACATATCTTCACTTAATTTTGTTCAAAATCTGTCTTTTATCCAATCACCACATGCAAATACTAGATTCAGTTTATAAGATATTGGATTAAATGATTAAATATTCTTTGGCATTCTCTAATCCAAATTGAAATTTCAACTCACTGATTCATGTTAACATTTAATATAAACTTTACTTTAGTTATACAGCTTATTCAGATAAAACTCAAATTCTAATTCATAAACAGTAGTAGAAACAACTATGAAAAACTTCATCAGAGTGTTTTCCGTAAATCAAACATGTCTTGACATTCTACTAGGACCAGCCAAAGATGAAAGTCAATAAATTATACATCCATTATGATCATAATATCAAATTTAACTCTGCCAATTGATCTGAAGCCAAGGTAAAAGGGGTTGGAAGTATAAAATACTTTGTCCATCAAGTGGTCAACAGTTATGATATCACTGTTATGATATCACCTTAAATTTTATGCAGAGATTAAATTAGCTTGCAGTCTGCAAACACTTCAAATTTCTGATAATTCACATCCAAATTCTACATGCTAACTAGACATGCGCTTCCAAACAAGTAGCAAAACTTTAAAAGGTTGTCAGAATTGTTTAAATTAATACAATGGATGGATACAGAAAAACAAAAAACAAATACCTGTATATGTAGATGTCCATATCCTGTCCAAGATTTTTGTTGCAGTAAAAACAGAAGCTCATGAAGCTCTCAGTGGAATAACTGGTGTGAGGAGGAAGAAACACATTTTCCATGGAAGAAGAGGAGCATCCAAAATCAAAACAGCCACTCTCCACGATGCAGTTATCAAATATGTGGGTAGTTCTTGGGTTAGGCCCGTGAGAAATGACTCTAGTGTAATCCTCTGAAAGCTCCATCTCACTAGCAGAGAGAGACCCCATGAAAACTCTTGAAGATTTGGAGGGTTCAAAGGCTGAATTGGCAGAACCAAACACAGATTTAGGCGATTGAGAAGGAGAGACTGTTGAATGAGGCAGTGGAGGATTCTGAATCTTAAGCTGGGATCCAAACAGAATCATTCTGCTTTGTGACTTTGCTGTCATTTCTCCAGACTTATCGTCATCAACAAGAGCATCAACAAGACCCTTTGAATCCAATTTATCCCAACAACGTTTGTGTTCACCAACAGGGGTTCTGGGACTGTTTGTTTCTGACCTAAAAGGGTTTTTGATCCCACATAAAGGCTTACTGTCAAGTATCGAGGTTGGACTCACCACAGTCTCAGTTTCACAGAACACTTTGGATGTGAAATTGGCGAATAACTTAGGAGCACTGAAGAAAGATGATACAAGTTTCTTGTATTTCTCTGGTATAGACGATGAGGAACTACTAAACGCCATCATCAAAATCAGAACTTCTCAATCAACAGTAGATGTTCTGAGTTTATCTCTTTACCACTAAAGTTCATTTTGATCCTACATGAAAATAATCAGAATGGTAAAACCCCATCCCAAAAAGTTAGAACATTTAGGTTATACATGTACAAATGTAACTGTGTGCACAGAGATTGTAGTAATCACCTGAAGGGACACTGCCATAACTGGGAGAAGCAAACATCAAAAAAACAATTATATGTTTATCTGCAGTGTTGGAGACTTGTACTACAACTAGTGTACTAGACTCTACAACACATGTGAAAAAGTGCAGTCAAATAAATTCACTTTCATGTACAGAGTCAGAAGCCAGAAATTGGGAACAAATTTCCATGAAACCCCCCTTATGCTAGCAGTGTAACATTCATCTGGGGAAGAAGAAAAGGGGAAAAATAAAGAAAGAAGTGAATAAAAATGGTGACTTTTTGCCCGGCTTTGTCACCCTCAATTGCTGGGTCTGAGGTAATAGAATCAAAAGGGGAGTGAAAAACGACATGCAAAGAGGGTCTCAGTGGTCGTGATCAAGGGACCAGAGGAACATGCATCACACATCACAAACAAAGGAGGGTGGTTTGGATTTTTGCTACCTTTCAATTGGAGAGAGTGAAACAAAAACTGGGAGGGAAATGGAAAAGGCTGATATGATAAATATGAATGATGAAAGGGTAATGGTGGGCACTTAAGAGTGTGAGATTATGAAATCCTGAAAAAATGGCCCATAAATAGGAGGAGGAGTGAGAGTAGAACAGAAAGCGGTTTGTGCATAAGAATCAGTGGTTTTAATTAAAAAAAACATTGACTTTCCTCTCACCAATGGCAGTTTGCAATTAACTTTCTTTGGCTTTGTGTGTCCATCAAATTCACACACCCTTCTGTCACTCCATCCCCACCACAACACACTTTCCTTCTCAAAATCACTCTACTGTTATAACTTCTTCAAAATTACTTTAAAATTAGTTTCATAACGTTTATGTTTTGTGGGGAAGGAGATTAATGTTTACCAAAAATAAAACAATAATAATAATAATTTAATAACCTTCCATACTAAATAACCAAACAATATGATTATAGAAAAAAATATTAATAATCATTATTTTCATATAACTCCTCAAATAATAATGATAGAAAACAATAAAATTTTCTACATAAATTATATTTTGTTTTAAAACAAAAAATATATATTATATATTGTTTTAAATATAAAGATAGAATAATTTAAATAATTATTGAGTTTGGTTAATTAATATATCCAGTTCTAGTCATTTAATAATTTAGATTAATAAATCATAAACAAATTTATATAATAAACATGAACATATATGAACTCTATTTTGAATCTAAAATTGTAATGATAAATTTATGATTTTTAATTCACGTTTATTTTCCATACATTATAAATTACTAATAAAATTTTCAAAATTTATCTACAAAACATTCAGAATAAACAAAGTGTTTTCTTTATTATTGAGTTTCACTTCAATATTTTGAAGTTCATCCAATATATTGTTAAACTGCATGTCAATTGTACATTGGTCCAATTGTTATCTCAAATAAACTCTATCTATCATAGATTTATCATATATTATGATTCATATTGTTAGAATAATCTATTTGATTGCAACTTCTGTCAATACCTTATCACAAAAACACACAATTATGACACTTCAAGTTCTGATGGTTATATCAATCTCTATTTTTTATAGAAAAATATGATATATTTGTTTTACCTTTTATCATAACCTTATTATATTAAAATGATTTTCATTTTGACTCTCATGTTTCTAAAAAATTTATAGATATCATTTTGACTAATTGTCTTCAAAATTATTTAAAAATATATATTTAAATTCCATAATTTATTTATAACTCGTCAATGTTGGATCTTTTAACTTTTGTAAAAATCTAAGTATTGTTTTAATTCATCTAATCTACATTATAGGAGAGTTGATCCATCTTACAACAATTCTTTTCTAAACAATTATTCTACTAAAAATAAAATATTTTAATTGTAACTTGATTCATCTAACTTATATCATAAAATAATCATATAAGATATTAACAATTTTTTTCAAACAATTGAATTATTACAAATTAAACTTATCACAGTAACTTTAAAATGATTAAGTCGAATATTTATTATTAGATGAAAAATTATAACAAATATAATTTTCTTTTTTTTACTAATAGTATCCTAGTATGAGAATCCAAATATCATTATTTTTAACTCGTTATATTTAAAACCGATAATTGATGCACCCGAATTGATTTTATGTTTTTTCTTAAATAATCCACCTGAGTTCAAATATTGAGTTTCTTCCATGGTAAATGCAACTCTCTGCAGCACCCTTTTAATAGTTTTCCAAGTGGACAAATAATTTGAAGAGAATGAATATTGGTCTTCTGGGTAAGTAACTATTCCTTACCCCAATACTCGGTGACCACTGCATAACTAACATTCCTCATGCTTCAGAGAAACATATCCCATGGAACAATTATCCAGCCTTATAGATTGACGCCATTGATAGGGCGTATCAACTTTCTTTGCATAGGCCAAAGCGAGTTCCATCTCTAGGGTTGCTTCAATAACTACATATGAAATATATGTCATCTTCAAAATTCATTGTATGCAACCCATTTGCATTTGTATTCGAGTCAACAAAATATACATCACTTTTTCTATATTATCTTTATTTTGACTGTGACCACTGTCAAATGTCCACCACCCTATATGTTTTTCAAACATTATTTAAAAACAAAAAAACATAATACATTTTTCCATAATTTTATTATTATACTTCTTTCTTATAAAAATGATTTTAATCCAACTATTGACGAAATAATAATTTAGGCTGCATTACTGTTGGTTTGGATTTAAAGGTGCAGAAATTAAGATATCAAATTAGCTTGCTTCTATTGATTTGAAGTGATAATAATGAAAATACGTCACAGTTTTGTTTTTTTCCCCCACAAGTGAGAGGATTTGTAATGAGTCTGATATTCCTCTTTTTCAATAATGTTATTTGAAAATTGATTTGGTTTATCTAAAAAAACTATATAATGGATTATGATTATGGATTATATAGTTCTCTAAACCCCATGTAATTCGTGTTAGAGTCTACCTAATTATTATGCATAAGCATAACATAATTAATTATGAATGTCTATAACACATTTTCATTGTCTTTACTCAAATGTAATGTAAGGTCTTTCATTAAAAAAATCAATTACCATCTTTTTTATATTGTTCCAAATTAATCGTATATTTTTACAAACTTTTTACTTATTTTATTTTTATTTTTTGATTTAATTCAAATAATTTTATGTTTTAATTTTTTTCCATTCAGTTCAAACAATTTTATTTTCTATTTTATTTGTTTTTAATTTTTTCCACTCTTTAGGTTTCCATAACCTCTAAGTGTGAATAATGACAACAAAAGCCCAATTATGGTCCACAAATGAAATATCTTCAGCTGAAATTAATATAATTGTTATACATTTATAACAAAGATGTGGTGTGAAAAAAACATTGCACAACTCATTATTTCTCTGGTCTTAGTTTAAATGATTAGCATGGAAGAAATTGTAATGAAATGGAAGGATAAAAGAATGAAATGTTGAACTCTAGTGATAAATAAAATAATTTAAGCATTAAAACTAAAATAGTGAACCTTATATATGGTTAAAGGGATCACTTATGCTCTAAGAGATGTTGGTTTGATTGCTGGAGATGTTGGTTTGATTGCTGATATAAGTAGATTTTATCTACCAGTTTGGTACAATACAGGGATGTGTTCCCTTTCATTCCGATAAAGAAATTATCATTAATTATCTTTTATCTTTTTGGTTAAAAAAGATTCATATGGTGACTTTTAAAAAATTGATATGTTGATAAGTAGGATCCATTTATATTTCTTATCCTTAATTCTTAGAGAAATATTTTCTTAATTCTAATCAACTCTTCAAATATCATATGAATCAATAACATGAAAGAAGAAAGTAGTGATTGTCAAATAACATGAAAGAAGAAAGTAGTGATTGCCACATTTGAGAGATTCTATTTGTTAATTTTTTTAGTAAGAAATTGGATGCAAGCCGTGAATATGAGGTGAGTAGATAGATTTTAGTATGTCATGTAAACCATCTCAATTAGAAAATGATTTGTATGGGCTAAGAAGTAAATTTTAGACACAAATTAAAATTTGGATGTGAAAAATAATCCATTGGTTATCTAAAATGTAATTCAATGATGAAATCCCAATTCTAGGGCTCAATTTTATTATTCATAAATTACCACATGTAAATTAACACTCTTCAATAAATAGATTATTAATAATAATTTGTTTGTTTCAACTAAAAAAACATAAAATATAACTTTATAATCTACCTTATATTTAAAACTTATCTACAATACTAAATTTTAGTTACATAGACACACAAGTTACAAAATTAATGTCAATTTAGCTGTAGCAAATTTAAATAAATATTAAAAAAGTATATAAATGTTAATTGATTGACAATAATTTAAATAAATATTAAAATAAATAAAAATAGTATTAATTTAATTGATATTAACTTAAATAGATATAAATTTTAAAAATAATATTATTATCAACTGAGTGTTACTAAACTTAAAAAAATATTAAAAAAAATTATATTAGTATTAACTAAGTTGAAAATAACTTAAATAAAAATAAAAATAGAGTAAATTAATATTGAATACAAGAATGGTAACTTACATAAATATAAATATTAAATTAAAACAGATTAGAAGATTACCACTAATTTTAATAAATATTAAAAATAAATAAAATTAATTTTAATTTTAATAAATATTAAAATTAAATTAAATTAAATTAAATTAAATTAATACCAATTATACTGATAATATCTTAAATAAATACTAATTTCAAAATTAAATAAAAATAGTGTGTAGCTAACTGACACTAATTTTAATATATGCAACTTTTAAATTATTTTTTTATTTTTAACATAGAGTTAGCTTAATCAATTTTATTTGTGTTGATTATGTGAGCAATTAACAATATTGCAGAATTACATGGCAAAACTATTTAATATTTTTTAACCTATGATATGGGTAGCAAACTTTCATCATCACATTCCTTGAGTGCAAGTATTCTCTTCTTAGTATGGCTAGTTCTATACCAAAAAGTGCATTAAAAGCAAATTCAAAGTTTACTTGGTTTCTTCCATTCAAATATTTGATTCACCTTAGTGCTTGCAGATTAGGGTGCAGGGCCACAAACTCTCAGAATTTTCACACTTCAAAGTTTCACATGCTTCATATCAATAAATATACCTAATTAAGATGATTGATCTTAATCACAAAGATGATGTGAGAATAAATAAATTATCACTTTTGATATCAGTTATTGCGTTCAAAGAAGGAAGAAAGTGATATTTAATACTTCTCTTTGAAATGATGAAGTTTTTGAGTTAATCCTTATAAATTCATTTTCCTATGAGACCTCCTGTTATCATCAGCTGTTACATATCAATGCCCGTTTGATAATTACCAACAAATATTTGTTCTAAGAATAATTTTTTACATATAAGTAAAATTTTATAGATATAAAAAGAACATTGTAAAAGAAGCTGAAAAGAATATTTATACAAAAAAAAAAGCAAAATATATTTAAGATGAACATTGTAAAAGATAAAATGGTATGCATGTGCAGGACTTAATTTATCAAAATCAATAAAAATAGTTAAATTAATAATTTTATAAGTAATACTATTACAAATTTAAATCTTATTCCAGAAATAAAAATATATTTAATGGGTTTAAATAGTCATTACACATAATGTCTCCTTAATAAACTTCAGAATAAATTTAAAACAAAGTTAACAATTAATACGTTAATTTGCGAATGGTCATATATTTCTTTTACTTAAAACAAAAGATATAATCATTTCCTTGTTGTAAAAAACATCAAATACATTATTTTTAATTTCCTATACATTTAATTAGAAATTCAAGGAATAAAAATGTCAACTTAATTATACTAAAAATTCAATTATTTATAATATATAGATTTTTTTAGTTTAATGTATACATTTTTCTATTTTATTTTTAATAATATTTTAAAATTAGGTAAAAGGTAATAATAAGAGAGAAAACAGTGGAGAGAAACTTAGCAATAACATTATAATTAACACCAAATAAATATATCTCATTATATATTGTTAGCAATTAAAATAATATATCACGTAGGTATCCTTTATATTGAATTTTATATTAATATAGATTATATATTATTATAAATATGATAACAAAATAGAATAATGATAATACTAATGCATATTTTTTAGTTAATATATCTAAAGTTAATGTAAATATTAAACTTCAATTTATTAAAATAATATATTGTGAAAGAAAACAGAATCTGCGTTTTCTATAGTTGAAACACTTAAAAACCTCTCCTTAGAGTGCGAAATCGTATTGATCAAGCCATCTGCAAACTAAAGAGGTTGTTAACCTCTCCTTAGATTAATTTATGATTTTGTCTTAATCTACAAGTAGCAAGACCATCGTTAACTGATAATTCTCGTTAATCTTTTTATGGAGACTTCATACAGCACATTTTCACCAATTTGAAAGTTATGATCTCATTTTCGACAATTGTAACGCAATCCTATAACAATTGAAAGAAGTTGTTTTCAAAAAGTAGTGTCTTATTGTACATATATTAAGCAAATAGATCTAGCTAAAAGCGATAAAACACAAACAAAACAATCTTCCTGAAAAATAACATGTGATATGTAGCTCACATGTTTAATAATAATAAATTATTTATATAATTTGTGACTAATTAATCTTATTTTAATAATTTTAATGTTTGATTGTGACTTGACTTGCTTATACTATACTACGTGATAATTGATGTCACTTACAATAATCTCTCATTATCAGTAATTATCTTGTTGGGAATCTAACTGGTGACTTTGGCTCTAATACCAATTGTTAGATCAAACACTTATCACTAGGTTAGAAGCTATAGTCAATGGTCATGGTCAGTGTGTAACTCTTTCTATATAAGAGTCTGACAACCTAGGTACCACGATTTGATCGTGACTTGACCCACTTAACCTCCATCACATAACAATTAATGTCACCCACAACAATTACAAACATTAATAAGAATAACAACAAAATTGTGATCTCAAGTGAAGGTGAACAAGGTATAATCAACTTTACATTGGTGAAAGTCAAAATTAAGGAGAATTTTAAAGTTTGACAAATCAATTTCTCATTAACTTCTTGAAACCATAAAAAGAATAAAGTAGTTTGTAAGTAAAAGATGACATATAAAGAACATTAGTAAGTATCATTAATTGATGAGATGATAAATAAAAAAAATAATGCTTGTATTAAAAAGAAATGAGATAGTCCTGAAAACTTACTCTCTCAAAATCATGTTGTTGGAAAGATACTAATAATTTTCTATGTATAATTTGGAGGAAAGATATTAAGTGTACTAGTGATATCATTACCAAAAAGTACTTGTATTTGTAATTTCGAGAAATAATTTTTCAAAAGAGATAATAAAAAATTTATGTAACTAGTCAACTTTTCTATACCATAATAAGAATGTGAGTTTAATGAAAACGAGCTTAAAAAATAATGATGATACTCAGTTATATATTAGGTGAAGTGAGTCAACAACTTACATATTCAAACATATATATTTCATACCGAAAGATATAACAGTAATCCGATAATAAGTGAAATAATAAATCCAGAAAACTTTCCTAAATCAACTCATAAAAAAAAATTGTTTTTGAATAAATAGCCTACCTACTTAGCATTCATTTACTGCTACGTCTTTGAAATACGAAATAACAGAAAAATCTACTAGATAAGACTAAAATGCTATTTATATATATATATAATATCATATCATGCGTAATTTATATGGTCAATAATAATAAATTATTCCTATCAGTACCAATTAAATCAAATCAAATCTTATCCAAATAAGTAACGAACTTCCTTCTATCGAAATGGATCGATAATATGCTTATATTTCTAACTGCAAAACATACTTACCATCTTTGTAAATAGGTAAACTCAAGCAGGGAAGGGCAAATCTGGAAAACAGTCCTGCAGGCAATAACGGACAAGGGAAGTACAAAACCAAAATAAGGGTTTGGGTTTGAATAATAATGAATTCGGCGAGTATATTCTCACTATCAAAAGTACCTTTCACCTAGCTAGGAACTCCCTCCACGCAATTCTCTTTTATTTCAGAACTGAGAAAAACCATCCAAACTTCAAAGTCACCCGCTCAAGCTACAAGTGTAAATAATTAAAAAACAACAATAGTTAAAACTATATACTATGCATACATGTAACATTTTATAATGAAGCTATTTTAAGTAATCAAACACAAGAACCTACTTCTGCGTGTTTCATTTTAGGTACACATGCTCAATGCGCCTTCCTATCAGAAACTCTTCATCATTCACTCCGCCAGATTCAGAGAAGAAAAAAATATACAAGTAACAGAATGAAAATACTAGTCAGAAGAAAAAATCCAGCTATTTTTTGCATGAATTCTAGTATCTTTTTACAACTACACATTTATGTGTTTTTATTTCTCTCAAACGAAACGAAGTGAAAATAAAAATCTATCCACTGATTAACACATAATAACAATGATCATGATTATTTATTTGCATCTCAACTTTTACACTAACATACTCATCTTTTTCTCCCCTTGTTCAATTTTCGCATAGATCTGTCCTCTCTGTCTTTTTTTCCAATATCTTATAAGCTTCGGTGTTTACATCATGTGATCCTTATTCCTACAACTAGTAAGATCTAGGTAAAGCTAAGAGAAACTAGAAACAGGCTAGGGAAAGTGGTGAAGAATTCATAAGGAGGAGACAGTAAGCTCACTCGATCTGCAGTTACATGCCCACCAAGAAATTTAACTGGTGATGGAGAGCCAGTGAAAGGAAGAAAATTGAGGAACAAGAACTGGGTGGAAGAAAAGGAGGGAGATTGACAAGAAGAGAAGAGAGAACGCACGGCAAAGGTATGTGGTCATATAATTGCAGCATGTGCTCCCTTTCTTCTGTCAATCTCTCAAAGCTGGTGTTAGTTTTTGGTTGAGCCATGAGCATGCCCTAGGCCTAATAATACTACTGTTATATATGTGTTCTTATTGTGCCAAGATGAACTGCACTTAACTTGATTTTGTTGATGGAGGAAGAAAAAGAAGAGGGAGAACGTGAGTGGGAGGAAATGGGGTGGAGACTTTATTATTTGTGATGAGATGATGGGACTTTAAGGAAGGAAAGAAAGTGAAGACATGAGAGAAGGGAGAAAAGGTGAGGGGTAGTTAGGTTTACGTGTCGAATGAGGATTGGTCCATGTGAGGAAGTTGAGTTCAAAATGGTCCTAAAGAAAGTAGCTACCTGCAAAACTCAGGTACTGTTGAGTTTGACTACCCCCAACATGAATCTAATTTAATTTCACCACTGTTCCCAGTTTGGATGATCTGAAATCCGATTCTGTAACTGCTTATGAAACCTCAAAATTCTAAGGTTGTGTTAGTTTTAGGTAAGTGTCGTGTCGTGTTAGGATCCAATGGCGGGTGAAGAACTTAGTGCACTCACAGTTCCTACTCATAAACTTTTATAAGTTCAATTACATGTCTGTTAACGTTTGTAACAATTACAGGTGTTGTATCTGTTGTTATTACAGTAATTTAAGAACAAACATTCAAACATAGACAGTTAACAGTCAAACATAGACAGTTAATGAGTTATGCACAATTCCTATGCATCTAAAACTGAGTAGGTATCATCCTTTAAACAATTAACATGTTTTAATTTGATCTGTACAAAATTGTGTAAATACTTTAATAAAGTAGTGTGCAAAACACAACACAAACTGACTAAATGATGTTTAAAGAAAATTTCACATCCAATAGCACCATCTATACGACTTGCAATTAACTTTTATAATTTTTATCTACTTTTAGTTATACTAAAATACCATTAATAAAGTTGTAAAAAAAAGAGTGAATTAAACTATTGGTACCAAACATAAAAAAAAAAAAATTACTAAAAGAAAGATGTTTTGTAATTATATATGTTGAATATTCTGCTTAAATCCAAATGTGAAAATTGTTTTTATACGTTTTCATTGATTAGTGGAATCAATTAAAATTCAAAAAATTAACTTAAATGAATCATGATAAAACTTAATTTATTTCTATAATTTTGTTTTATATATTGTGTTTTCAAAATTCACATTTACATTATTTAATGTTTTTTTATAACTTGTTCATTGTGTTGGAATATCAATAAAAAAGTTATTAGTCCTCCTTCATAATATCAATATATCTTTCTTTTCATTTTGTTCATTGTGTTGGAATATCAATAAAGAAAGTTATTAGTCCTCCTTCATATTTTCATTTAATGGTAAAGATTACATTCAACAAAATTAGTAACCATTATAAATTAAAATTACTTATATTAGTGAAAGAAAATTATGCTTTCAATACAATGTGTAAATAAATATCTCAGATTTAAATTAGGTAATAATTTGTGAATTGTGATCTTCATTTATTCATATATTAGTCAAAAATAATATACTTTCAACAATATTAACAATCCAATCGTAGTTGTTGTCAAGTAAAATAATATACATGTTCATCCAAATCATAACATAATATTAACAATTTAATCTAAATGTTTCATTGTAAAAAGAATAATTTATCAATGTTAGTTGGTAGACTATCAACAAAATCATAGTATGAGTGATCATTTAGAATGTGCTTATTTTCAATGATGGAAACTTATTAAGCAGAGAAAGAAGTGGAAAGTTAAAAATCCAATGCATCAAAACAAAAAAAAAATCAGTCAAAACTTTCTTTCGCTCTCAATCAAAGATTTGCAGGAAAAATCTCAATAAAACATTTTTTTATATAATTATAATAATATATTAATATATATATATATATATATATATATATATATTAATACATATATATGTATAATTGATTAAGTTTCAACGTAATTGATTATATATATTAATATATATAATATATTAATATATTATTATATAATATAATAATTATTAAAAAACAATTAATAATAATATAAAAATAGTTATAATTTAAAATAAATAAATATAAATATTTATAAATTATATAATAATAATTTTTTATTTTAAAATAATATTTGTTTTTAAATTTATTATTAAAATCATTTAAAAATTGTAATTTTATATTTTAATATATTAATCTTTTTAATTAATAAATTAATATAATTTATAATAAATTAAATTTATTTTTTTTAAATTTTAATTTAATATTTTCATAAAATTTTTAAAATATTAATAATTACATTAAATAAATTTATTAAATTTTATTTTTAGTTTTAAGAATAAATTTATAATTTATTATACTAAAAATTAAAATATTATTATATCTATCACATCATTCACAGACTTTTACAAACATTATATTCAAATCTTACCGTCTTTTCCTTAATCCAAACAACTAAACTTTTCACACACTTTCATCTAAAATCATCTCAAATCCACTCTTTCAAATTCACTCTCCAATCTAAACGTATTGTTCTAAATATACCTATCTGATATATATAGAAGTGTTCTAAATATACCCATCCGATATATAGAAGTGGAATAGAATATAAAGACTTACAAATTACTCAAAAAAAAACTATACAATTTCAGGTCTATTGTTATAGGAAATAATCCATTATTAAAAAACACAGAAATAAACATGAATAATTATTTACATAAAATAAGTCAAATCAAACACTTACCGACTATCATTCGATTTTACACAATTGTACTGAATTTGTGAATTGAGAAGGTGTAAGCTGCTTAGAATTTGTGAATGAAGAATATACAGAATTTAAATTGGGGATGGAGTGGGTGAAGGATGATTTTAGGTTTTAAATTTATTTTAAGGGTAAATTTGACTTTTAAATACGCTATGGAGGTGCAGGAAGATATAAAGGAGGCGCAGGAAGAAGCTCTCCTTCTTTGAGTGGACTTAGCCCGAGCCCAATAAGGGTTTTAAGGAATATAAGATGGAGTAACGACTCTCAGCGATAGTGAGAGAGGAAGCTAGGGTTCAGGCATTTTCTTACGGCTGCGGAGAAGACCTGACCTGACCAGACCTTGAAGCAGCAGAAGAAGAGCAACTATGGCGGTCGGAAAGAATAAGAGGATTTCCAAGGGAAAGAAGGGTGGCAAGAAGAAGGCGTTAGTGCCCCTTTCCTTCGCCTTTTTTCTCTCTCTTTAACTGTTTTGTTGCAATCTCTTTTTTCTAACTCCTCCTTCCATCAATCCACAGCGCCGATCCCTTTTCCAAGAAGGATTGGTACGATATCAAGGCCCCTTCTGTGTTCCAGGTCAAGAATGTTGGCAAGACCCTCGTCAGTCGTACCCAGGGCACCAAGGTTTCTATCTATATATATGTTTTCACTCTGTTTTTATCTGTCTAGGTATACAGTTTCATTTGTGTAGATGGAATGGGGCTTAGGGTTAAATGCTGCGGGGTTGGATCTGCATATACTCATATAGACAAAAAAAGTAAAATTGTGTATGGATTTGCATTATGAAAAGTTGGGTGTTATATCTGGTTGTTATGTATCTCTAAAATCTCGGTTTTATAGATTTCGTATTCAGTATTTTCTTTTGGTATAGTGGGCTAGTCGTTGTACTCTGTTTATCTTCTGACTTTGTCCATGATGTGGAGTATTGTAGTTATAATATTATTTGGGTAGAGTTATTCTGTGTGCATGTGCTTTAAATTGCTGAACATATCGTGGGGTTATTATATATATGATGACGGGATGACTTTTTTAATAACAGATTGCTTCTGAAGGACTCAAGCACAGAGTGTTTGAGGTCTCATTGGCTGATCTTCAGGGGGATGAGGACCATGCCTTCAAGAAGATTCGTTTGAGAGCTGAGGATGTTCAAGGAAAGAATGTTTTGACAAACTTTTGGGTAATGATGGCGCTGAGCTTAATTTGTACAGCCTTATTGACTCAGATGATTTCAATTTAATTGGGAATTTATCTTTTTAGGGAATGGATTTCACAACAGACAAGCTGAGGTCTTTGGTCCGAAAATGGCAAACTTTGATCGAAGCTCATGTAGATGTGAAGACCACTGATAGCTACACCCTCAGGATGTTCTGCATTGGCTTTACCAAGAGGCGCAGTAACCAAGTGAAGAGGACTTGCTATGCACAATCGAGCCAAATTAGACAGGTACAAACTCCTTAGAGGACGTATGCAAAAATGTTTTGTTCAAATTTAGTTTTTAAATATACAGGGTTATGTTCCAGTATTAATTATGTTAAACTGAACATGTTTTAATTGCGTTTCTCTCTATTGTACCTAAGGTAGTAATATAAATTTAAAGGAGTTGAACCAGGTTATAGCACCGTTTGCTTGTTGTTTGTCGTAGTATTGCACTTCAGCACATGTTCTCCTATTCCAAATTGCCTTCCAATTTTTGGAACACCTTTTCTGAAAGCTTGTCCTCTTGGTTTCTTTTGTTTAAGATATTGTTCATGGGGTGGATGGGTTACATATCTGACAGTGTTAAACGCACCATTGTCTGTTCAGATCCGCAGGAAAATGAGGGAGATAATGGTTAACCAGGCAACAGCCTGTGATTTGAAAGAACTGGTCCGCAAGTTCATCCCTGAGATGATTGGCAAAGAGATCGAGAAAGCAACATCAAGCATCTATCCCCTACAGAATGTGTTCATTCGTAAAGTCAAGATCCTGAAAGCTCCAAAGTTTGATCTTGGAAAATTGATGGAGGTATGTCCTTTTTGTTTGAAGTTTTAGTTGCCTTCTTGTTCTTTTGTTTAATGGAAGATATTTCAATTATTTCATGATATTCGTAAGCATTCAGTCAAGCGTTGTTTATTTGTCTTTTTATTATTGTGCGGTATCTCCCAGCTGGTTTAGTCGAAAGTGCTTCTTACTAATGGGATCCCTATTTCCTATAAAGTTTTTGTTCTTTCCCGGTTGATTGTTGACCATTGTTATTGACGAATGAAGCAATATTCGGAGAACATTCTTACCATTTTTAGTGCTCAATCGGGTGATTTAAAACTTGGTAATTTATTGTGATATGTTACATTTGTGTTTTATACTTGTAGGTTCACGGGGATTACTCGGAAGATGTTGGAACAAAGGTTGACAGACCTGCTGAAGAAACAGTAGTGGAGGGAGCAACTGAAGTAGTTGGAGCTTGATCTGGCTCATAATGAATTTTTGTTTGTTTAGAATTCCTGTTGCATTTACTAATATTTATACTTAAATTTTGTTTTGGCATTTAGAGGAGCATTTGTTTTTTCTATCTGGATATTCGGTTTCTTAAGTTTTATTGGAGACGCTAAAATTTCTTGGCTTATTCCGTATGCATGTTCTCATTCCTCTGATAATTTGTGCATTCTTTGCGTACCACCCATAATCCATAATGGGATGAGATGTGTGGCACAGCCTATCTGAATTGAACATTCAACCATTAGCCTGTTTGTTGCCACATTCAGCTAGTTGCAACATTTATTTAGGTTTTCTTCTTGCATTGATTTTGCATTTTCACCGCTATTAGTCAAATCTGTATTTTTTTAGTAATATTAGTTTCTCAGACATGGGACGTAACATTTTTGAATTGGTATACAAATAAACCTGATTTTGCCCAATCCGTTTGATTCATGTTTGGGATGAATTATTCGCGTTTTTGGGATGAATGGTCGTTAGTCTTTGTAAAGTGTAACTCGGTTGTAAATAAGTCATTTAAAGAATAAGTTTGATGTAGTTTCTTTAGGTTATAATTTTGTTCCTAAAAAAAAATAAAGAGTATTTTGATAGTTTTAAATGCGATTGATCTATTTTATTTCTAAGTTCAGCCTTATGTTTTAATTTCTGTTCTTGAGGTATTTTAAATTTAAATAAATTGAAATGATCTTTGTTTTATTATATTATTGAAGTATTTGAACTTTATTTTGTTTAATCTTTTGTTGTTTTACCGTTGCATTAAGGGCATTTTGGAAATAGTGAAAGATTTGGTAATTAAATTTTGAGAAAGAATATTAAAAGTTCAGCTAAATTTACTGTAGTTACATGATCACATGATGTATGAATTCTTCAATTCTGTTAAATTTAGAAATGAGGAGTGGTATTGTATTTTAATTACATGTAACTTTGCAAAATAAAATAAGTATATTATAAAATGTAAATTTGGACATTTAAAGATTGAATAAGTATTTCCTTTACCTTTTAATATTATATTGACGTCTATTCACATATTTAAAAATCTGAATTACAACAAATCAGCAGATTTATAAAATTTTGTAGATGCTTAAGTTAATTTTTTTGCTCAATAATTTTACAATAGCCTTTGTATTTAGGACACTTCTTTCTGTGATTTATTTAATGTGACTGTACTGTTGAATTTCGAACTTTTTTTAAACTTTTACTGAAATTTAAATTGAAACTGGAGTGCGATTATGAATTTAACCATAATATATATATGTATATATATATATATATATATATATATATATATATATATATATATATATATATATATATATATATTTTATTTTTATTTATTTATTTTATTTTT
>Ga0099825_1003913_pt1 | contig 19707 bp, 6 predicted proteins | sample SiratroredBW_FD_76838 | JGI IMG/M metagenome (GOLD analysis project Ga0099825, IMG submission 76838) | Root nodule microbial communities of legume samples collected from California, USA - Siratro red BW | ecosystem: Host-associated > Plants > Roots > Nodule | place: USA: California | collected... | reverse complement strand
TTAACAGTGCCAAAAACTCCAAAAAGATTGCTTGGTGGTTAAGTTTGATTTTTTTTTTCCTTCAATAAGATTCAAACTTTTTAAAGTTGGTACCTAAAACAAAAAATGGAGTCTCCATGCATGTTATATGTGGTTCCATAAATTAGCATGAAGGAACCACATGGTTTGAAAAAAAAAAAAAAGGTAAAAGGAAAAGAAGTAACGAGAGAAAATATTTAAAAAAGTTAGATAATTACTTAACTTTTTTATGAAAAAAGGCAAAAAAAAAGGTGAAAGGAAAAATACAATAATATGTTTAGAAAGCAACATAAATATTTTAGGATAGAAATGAAATATAATAATCTTTTCTCTCTTTTGGATGATTTTCTTTGTAAATGGAAAATAAGTACTTTTGGTGTGAGATGTATCAGTTTTTCTTTCTTTGTTTCCGATTTTCTTATATACCTAACAAGAGAGCGATTTGGATTTTTGGTGTGTTAGGACTCAGACATAAGGAATAATAAGTAATTAAAGGCTACCAAATTACCTAATTTGAGTGGACCCGTGATGTTATTTAATTCCAGAGATAGTCAACTAGATATTGGAAAAAAGATAGGCAAATGGAACTTTGTTATACTTCTCCTGTGTTAATAAAAAGAAAAGAAAAGAAAAATATATATATATATATATATAAATATATATATATATATATATATATATATATATATATATATATATATATATATTTAAAATGTATTATAAGATAATGAAACTCAGTTAGTTTCTTGAGTTTTATTGATGTGGCCTGAAATATTTAAAAAATATTTATAAAATTATAATTGAAATGAATATAATATATTATAATGAATAAAATTATGTTAATATGAAATAATAAAAAATAAAAATAAGTTAAAGAAAACGGAATTTGTGTCCGACATTATTATTATTATTATTGAATAAAAATCAATATAAATTATACAATAAATTTTTCTTTTATATATATATATATATATATATATATATATATATATATATATATTATTATTATAAATTTTAAGGTTCCAGTATTTAAATTTTAAGAACTTAATTATTTTTGACATTATCTAACTCCAGTTTTATTATCTTTTAAATACATTATACAATTGTTGCAATTCAGAAAAAAAAGATAAACTAGTAATATATAAATATGTTAACATAAAAAACTTAATAAAAATAACTATATGAATATTATAACATAGAGTCAAAGTACTTTATTCAACTAAATACAATAGTTCTCAACAAACTTTTATAATTTCAGTATTAAACACTAATTTTAATTATTACAAACTCCATATATTCTTTCATCGTATATAAAACTTACACATCTCCTGCAATACTTGTATTAAGATGATTGTCACTAGATACTAACATTTAACCCAATACACAAGACTTAGATTACTAAAAAAATCTAAAAGAAAGTGTTAGGGTAAGTTCACACGTCTAAAACTAAGTGTTTACAATGGGTCCCAGTGTATGAACTTCCTCATTAGCTTCTTATCACATAATATCTTAATCAATGTGACTTAGATCATCAGTGAAACTCTTTGTTAAAACATAGATGTCAAAACTTAATACACAAAAGGCACAATTCATAAATTGTTTCAAATGTATTACTTTAATTTCCATCATTGTCAACAACATATCTCATTCAATCCATAATATTAAAACAAGCAGGATACATGTCATATCAATACAATAGTTATTTACTAAGCTTTCAAACATCTACTATTTCCACAAGTTTAATTAACATAAAATTAGTCATTTTATCAAAGTATACAAATTTCATTATCACTGTTAAAGAACATTTCAAATTAAAATCACGTCTCATTTCAACCTAACTTAGTGTATTATAGCAAACTTTTAAAACTAACTTCCCTTATCTAGAGGTTTTTTCTTCAAACAATTCTAAAATATGCTGTAATATTTTAAAAAATCTAAAAACCTATATCAAATTATTAAAATGGAATCAAATTTTAATATAACTTTAATTAAATTAAGAAAAAAAAATTTCTCATCTATTCTTATTAAGATAAATGACAAAAACTAAAAAAAAGAAAAAAACCAAAAGATCTTTAAGATAAAAACCAGAATAAGTGATGAATGGTAGTAAGAAAATTTTTTAATGAGAAAAGAAGAGAATTTTGAAATTGAGAAAGAAAGTTTTGGAAGAGGGAGAGTGTGAGCTGGGCATGCATAATTTTTTATTTCGAAAGAGGAATTTCACATTATCTAAAAATGAAATTAATCTTTATTAAGAAATTAAAAAAAAGATAAATGTATTTGATTCCAAAAATATTAAAACAATGAATTATTTAGTGGGTTGACATAGATATTAAAAGATATATTAGCATCAAAATATCTTAATAAAATTAAATTAAATAATATTATGAAGTATTATTTAGGAATAGTAGAAGTATTTCTTATTTTTCTAGAAAGACTGTTTCTTCAAAATTCCAAAATTTAATTATCTGTATATTTGTGAATATAAATAAAAAATAATAATTCAATAGATAAGCATGTTCAACGACACAACCTCACTTTAATTAAATAAATATGATAAAAATAAAACAAGTTCTTAATAAAGAAAAAAAAGAAGTAATCTTTTTAAAACTTTTACTTAAATTGTTGACTTTTGTCACGTCTCCTTCATTTCATATAATAGATATAATAGATAGTGTCTAGTTATTACATTCGATCATGATCTATCTTTTGAAGAATAAATATCTACGATTACTATTGGATGATTATTAAGTTTAATATTTAATTAGTTAGATTTTTTTGTTATTTGACAATTGTAGTTACTCTATATGTAGTTGATTCTAAATAATTTCAAAGGGAGGCATGAATTAATGTATGTATGTAATTCATGGTTATTCATCCATGTAATTCATTCTTTCTTTTTTAAGTGTATATATTTTGTTTTTATAATAATTGTGTTCTTACATGTGTTTATCACTAATGTTTATGGAGAATCATACTTATTTATTTTAATATCCTTGATTGTCCTTAAGTAGACGCTTAAAAGGAGGCGTGTAATAGTTTTTATAAAAGGTTATTTTGGATTTAAAATTGTTTTTTATAACAATTTTAAAATTGATATCAAATTAATTTATGAACATCTAAATTATTTTTTAAATATGAATTTAAATCCAAATCCAATCCATTTATTTAAATTTATATCTACAAAATTTCAAACTATTTTTCTAGAAACTATGAATTTATATTTAATTTCAATTTAATTATTTGGATTGTGCTTGGATTTTTGATTCTGTTCTAATCCATGACCAAAACCTACTTTTAGGGATTTTTACTTCCAAGTTAAATCCTTCCAACACCCAAATAAAATCCTATTAACACCCTAATAAAATCCTACTCAAATGTCTATAATTTCAACTCAATATTCTATTTTTCATCAAAAACAATTTTGACCAATTAGGCCCAACCCATTTGGGTGGCTTTATATTGTTGAAACATAGAGAGGTATTTGGCATTTAATCATACAACCAAAGACACCAAAGACATGGCAGCAACAACAACAACCTTCAAGTGCCTCACTTCCATCCTCTTCCTCACCCTTATCATCAAAGGTATTATCTTCTTCTATTACTTTTCCAAAATTTTCTCTCCTTTTCTTTTCTCTTCAATTCCATCAAACCCTTTTCCAATTTCACCATCATCTTTTTCTGCCTAATTAATTCTTGTACAAACTTTTTCAGGGTCCTGTGACTGTTCCTTGAACAACATCAACATAGGCACAACAAGAACTGGCAGACAAATAGGGGGCCAGCCAGAGTGGAACGTGAGTGTGATCAACAACTGTTCTTGCCAACAGAGTCAGATAAAGTTATCATGCAAAGGGTTTCAAAGCTCAGAAACTGTTGACCCTTCAATTCTTACCATGGAAGGTGATACTTGCCTCCTTATCAGTGGAAATCCCATGAAGGGTTTTGACACTGTTAACTTCTCCTATGCCTGGGATCCTCCCTTTCTCATGTTCCCTTCAAGCTCTGTCATAGGTCCTTGCACATAGGGATTTCCTCTATATACACAACACTTCAAGACTCATACTGCTATTTCCAAAATTTTATCATATTAAATTTTATATGTTTCAAATTTTTCTAGTGTTTTTGAAATAAAACATAGGTAAATTTGTTCCTAGGTAATGTTGTTTTTGAATCACATATTAATTTTATCAGTATAGCATGTTGGCATATATGTGGTTATATGTAAATAATATCAGTTCAACAGTAATAATCAGAATAACATATTAATATTCTTTTGGAAATAACCATTTTAATAGGATTGATTTTGTAGGTATAAAAGCTTATTTAACCCAAAATTTATTAATAAAGATAATAATAATTGTGAGCAGGTACAACGATATCACACTAAAAAAGAGCCTTTTTTTTCGAAATTAATTAAATTTGACATGCTTAAGACTGTTTTAGTACTTTCATGATATTCAATATTTAGTAAATATGTCAATTTGTTCCTAATATGTAATATTACTTTTAAATTAATAGTTAATTTTGCGATTATAGTATGTCAATAAATATAAATATCGTAAATGATTACAATTGAATAGTATCAATTCTAAATTAGCAGCCAAAATAACATATTTATTGATTACCAAAAATAAATTGAACTATTTTGGAAATAACAACTTTAATAGGATCAATTTTGTAGTATAAAAACTTATTTAACCTAAAATATGTAACAGTGAGTGGATATATACAGATGCAGGATCATACTCATGACTTTTGAACTTGATTGATTTAGTATATTTTTTTATGGTTTTGATATAATCCAGAGCTCCTGAGAAAACAAGAGGACATGTAATATGATTTGAATGAATTATTGTTGTGGGAACTTTATATTCTAATGTTGTTAGAGTTATGTTTGTGGCTATAAGCCATTTAAAGGTCCTAATCTAGGAACATACAGACTGTCTTTAAAGTTGTCTTCATTAATTTCTTTACTCTTCTTTTGGTTCTATTTTCCTTTTGGCATTATTAATGTATAGTGGTTACGTATGTTGGAAGGAATCTTGGGACACTCAACAATCTATATCCCTTTGAGAAATTCTTCAGAATTAATTGCAAGACAATAAATTTGATGTAAAATAATGCTTATTCAGCATTACTAAAGGTGTTTTCGAAACACAGTTTAAAGTGTTAAATGTATTTGTACAGTTTCTATGATAGATTTTTGGTTTTAGTTTGATCTTTATAGAACTTTTTCTAAATTGTTCTTATAATTCCTTTTATTTTGATTCTTGTTGTTTTATTTTGACCCATGATATATTTTAGTTTGTCTTTCTAACATTTGAATAAAGAGACTGACTCAACGTAAATAAAAAAAAAAAACTGTTAGAAACTAAAGCTAAAAATAATTATATTAAAATAAGAGTAGAGTGGTCATGAGTTCTCATTTAAAGTAAAAAGAATTTCTTACTTTTTTAAATAATTAGTAACAATATAATAAATAATAAAAATTAATATTATATAATTATTATTAATTTATAAATATTAAATAAATTTTTATATTTATATATATCTCCTTCTATATACATAGAAGTCAAAAGTTTTAAACTAGAATACTTAAACTTTAAGAACTTCTATTGTTTTTCAAAAATGTTTCAATTTTAATTTTACTATTTATTCAAGTAAATTGTATCATTATTAGAGTTCAAAGATACAATTAAAAGAACAAGAATAAACTAATAATATATAAATATGTTAACACAAAGAACTTAATAAAAATAACTATGGTTATTATGACATAGAATTAAAGTATCTTAAATTAGAAAATATAAGAGTTCATATAAAATTTTTACAATTTCATCATTAAACTCTAATCTTAATTATTACACACTTCACACGTGAATTCTTTCACCACATAAACCTACTTGACCAATAAAAACCACAAAATCCTAACAATTTAAATAAAAAATATCAAATTAATTAATTTAATATATTGAATACCAATAGCCCACATATGATATATTAGACAAACAAGAATAAATATTATACTTGATTTTAGTCAAAAGGTAAGATTTACATGACAAATATTATTCAACTCAAATCCCTCATTTAACTATTAAAAAAATACATTAGATGGAACAAATTACATATTATGTGAATTTTTGTTTATGTCTTTAACACAATATATGTACACGGTTTCAAACAAGTTAGGTCTTAATAATATTTTTTTTTTCGAGAGCCTTATTTATATGCCACTTCTTATGAACATTATATTTAGAATCACGTGTGACAAACAATATGTTTTGACGTGAAAAGGTCAAAACTAATGGCTTTAAGCATAGTTGAAATACTTTAAAGTGTAATATTAAAACAAACAAAAGAAAAGGTTGAATAATATGGCGGTTAAAATAAACTATGCATAATAAAAAATAAAATAAACATGTCATCTATCAATACCCTTAAAAATAAAACTGAAATAAAAAAAACTATTATTTTAAGTTGTATAATAGTTATCATAGTGCAATATAAAATTAAAAAAATCCAATATCTATTATTATAAATATCTTATGTAAAACAATCTAGTTTATGCAATTAAAAAGGGTACAAATAATAATATGTCTTATTAGTGAAAGAAAAGCAAAAAAAAAACAAATCTTACTTTATGTAGGAAAGAGTTAAAAAAAGAATTAATAAATATTTTAAAGATAAAAAAGAATAAATATAAAAAATATGAAAGACATAAGTTACAATTTTTAAAAAATATTATCTTAATTAATGTCTAAAAAAATAGTACAAGCTACCAGTAAGTTTTATAGCAAATTTTGAAAATAAAGTCAAACAAAATTTTCTGCCGGGAAAAAATAAAGTAAAAAATTTATTTAAATAATTTGATGAAGAATATGTATACATTTATCTGCTATTTTATTTTATCGGACATAATTAAACCCAACTCGTATACTGTTAATTACATAAGTGTATAATAACCTACTAAAATTAAAAAAAAAAGTTATATAAGTATATATATATATATATATATATATATATATATATATATATAACTCATAACGTAACCTAACAAATAAAAACATTGAGAACTTAATATAAAAAAATGTAGATAATGTCATCATCGCAATAATATTACCTGAAGATCTTAACACAATAATGAAAGAAATAATAGCAAAAGTATTAAACTATATTAAAAAATTAATTATTATACTTACCTTAATGCTTAAAAATATTGCTAAAATATTACTCACCATTATAGTTTAGATTGAATTATAATTCAACTATATGTTGAAAAAATTAGTATAATCTCAAATGAATTATTATTAAATAAAATATTGAAATTATTTTGTTATGACATTTTAATTACATAATTTACAGTTAAAAAATAAAATAAAATAAAACATTGATCAATTTCATTCAGCTAAGATTTTATAAAATATAAACTTATCTACAGTCTCAATTTCTACACACAACCCTAACCATACAACCATTAGATAGCAACAAATTTTATAAAATGTCAGTTTAAAAAAAAAAAAACAGAAATTGGCAGCATCATGTGCAGTGGTTCCATCAGGTTGAGATCTTGACGAATTTCTAGACCAACAAAAGGATTACAAATGTATGTTGGAAAAAAACATTTTTGATTTCAAGAATTCAAAGAACAATCTCAGACACTATGTTTTTCCGTTCAATTTGCTATTCCCAGAAATCTGTTCACAATACTTTTCACAAGCTGGGCCACACACATCAATGGTAGCACCTTCCTCTTTCAAGCACACAGGCATGCATTGTTTGGCACAATCAGAAAGAGTTTCAGCCCTTTCAACACAGGCCACACTAATCACCAAGCATATCAACATACCAGCTATTGTTTTCTTTGAGATCACCATAGTTGTAATTTTTTTTTTTTTTCTGCAAGATTTCGAAGGAGGTGAATTCAATTATGAAGTTCAATGATGTTTGGTTAATTTGCTTTGTTTATATGTGGATTGAAGGTTGCTCTTGCATGTGGTGAAGAGAAAACTACGGCAATATTTTTAAATTTGAGGTTATCTAGGACTGCATGCCATGCATAATTTGACATGTATAATTTTAGGAGGCTAAGAAACAAATCTTTTTCATTCACCTAAAGAGTAGTTTCATAGTAAGTAGAATTTTTTTTTTCTGGTAGTTAATTTTTTTATATGGAGAGATTAAAAGAAATCCAAATGATGGTATATACATTACATTTATGTAGTGCTTTTGGGGTATGTATGGATAGTTGGTCATTAAAAATACTTATTTTAACAATGTCTTCCATTTATGCATAACATGAACTCTTTTTTAAAAGAAATGTGTTATAACTTATTGTAATTAGCTTATATTTTATAAAAGATTTATTTGTAAGTTTATTGAATTAAAATAAAAATTCAAAAATGACTTATTTTATATGCTGTTATTTTTTTAATAGTTTATATTGTAAGCATTAAATGAAAAGTATATGATATTTTGAAACATAAATACATTTAATTATTTATCACTTGGTAAATACGTTGATTTAAGTAATCCAAATGCTAAACGTGTGTTAATTAGTAGACCCTATATGGCTATGTGGTGATGGAGGTAACCTAAAGATGGTGTAGTTATAAAAGATATTGATTCTTAATAAAATTGAGCATAATTGAAAAATAAGCTATTCTTTTTTTACAAGAGGAAGATGTTCATTGGTTGTCAATAATATTATAAAAAAAATATACACTAATGAATCTTATTATGACTCTCTTCATTAAGAAATAATATGAAGACAGACAAGTAAATATATTATCTAAATGACATATAAGTTTGTCCTGTATTATTCAGATCAGAATAACAGTTTCGGAACAATCTAGTTTGAAATTGTTTTTTTCGTTGACAATGAGTTGTAAAATGGGTTATTCTGAAACTGTTTTCTAGATTGGGATGACAGTTTCGAAACAGTATATTCCATAACTATTCTATGCCGCCACCAATGCATCACCGATGTTCTGCCATTGTTCAATCACCTTCTATCGTTATCGATGACACACGTTACCGCTCAAAGCTCTACTGTCAGAGAACACAGTCGTAACTGTCCACCTTTACTGCACCTCACACACCTCCCTCCTCCATTACTACATTGCTTTAATATTCAGAAGGATAAAATTGTCTTTACAAATAGAACAATTTAGAAAATTTTTAAAATTTGAAGGAAATTGAAGAAGCCTTGGAGGTGCAAGAAGAAACAGTCCAAAATTTATTGGGTCACAAGCCCATGATCACCCCAGATCCAAGCCCAAGCCCACCATGCTGAATCTAAGTAGTTGAATTATTACTACGGGCTATAGGTCTCTACATAGTGTTTGTAAGAACGGCTCTGCATTCTTACAAAAAATAAACTAAAAAGGAAAATATATTTTTAAAAATCAAAGAAACTTCCTTATCATAGTAAAATTATTGTTATTAAAATAATCTTTTTGAAATAATGATACTTTGTCTCTTGTACCTCTAAGTTCTAAAGAGAATTAATGAAGAGGAAGAAGTTGAGTGGAGTAAAGATGGATTCAAAATACCTCATGGAATAATTGATCTTCTAAAATATCAAATATTTGTGAAGATTTAAATAATAATAAGCATTGTTTACAACTGAATTGAAAAATGTATAGTGCTTTGAAAATAAAAAAAAAATTGAAACATTCCTCTCTGAAACATAAATAAATTGTAATAGAAGAATAGAAAATATAAAAGTCTCTATAAATAAATTATTTTGAAGATTTTTTTCAAAGAAAAAGAAAAAGAAAACAAACATTTAATATTCATCTTCGAATATTAATAAATTTGTTTTTCTATTATATATTTTCTCAAATTTGAGGACGAAATATCTTTAAAAAGGGGAATGATGAATGTAAGAACATCGAAAGAGAATTACGAGTGCACGAATATCGAAAATTTTAATTAGTCTTAAATAAATGAAATGTTTGGAGAATACAATTTGCTTTTTTAAATGTAAATTTAAAAAAATTAAAAATTTAGTTTCATTTTCTTCCATTCTTAAATAGATGTAAATAATAATTTTATATTTGAACTTATTAAGTCCAAGAAGACTAAGGATGTGAGCATTGAAAAAAAAAAAAAAAAACACGTAAAAGGTATTTTAAACTCAAACAAACTTACTTTTACGTAAAAGGAGAAGATTTTTGGTTTCTAGACTTAAATTTACATTTGATTTCAAGGCCCATATAAGTTACATATAGCTTAGGAATGTCATATTTAAAAGACTATAAATAGTCCACTTCATTAATCTGTAATCTCTAACAAGTATACAATATTAGAAAGTATATAATAATTATACATATACTATACATTTATCAAAGTATTCCAAAAAAGAAATATCTCTTCATAGAAAATTTAATAAGTACATATATTTAAAAGAAAATAAAAAACATAATGATCTCTATCTTAAGTAGTCTTATCACTAGCTAACTCTTTCAGAAAATGAAATGTCTCATTGATAAATGTATGTAGACCATATCTTATTCCAAATACACACATGACTTGTGATTCGTTAGGAAAGAAAAAAAAACAGGATCGGTGAAAAATATAAGAAAATATAAATATAAAATATAAAATATAAAAAAATAAAATAGGATCAAATAAAATATTTTTGTTAAATATGGACAGGGAATTATTTTAATCAATTTTGAAACATTTTTATTCATTTTTTAAAGAAAAATATATTTGAAATTTTGATTCTTAATTAGTTTTAAAATACTTTTGTTTTTATCTTTTGGTAACATCCATTTTATTGATCCTATTATTATTTTCATTTTATTATTATTATAATAGTAGTTATTCCAACCATGTCATTACTATTACTATTTAGTATTAGTGTGACCATTTATTGTTTTAGCAAAACATGTAAGTTCTTTTAAATTTTCTTATGCATGTTCAACTTTTAAACATAAAAAAATATATTTCCAAATTGATTAATTAGACCTCTAACTTCAAAAATATGTAATTTTAATTTTTTTATATTTAAACTTAATATTGAGTGATGTTTTTAACTGCTACATAGTTCTTCAAAAAATGAATAGCTAAGGTCGTTATAAAGTATACAAAAATTAGTCTTGTATTAAAAAATAGTTTACTAAATTAGTTCCTCGCCTCATGTGATACGTTAAAAGAAAAAATCATAAAAAAAAAATACTTATTACCACTAGCTACCTCTTTCAGAAATGTCTCATTCATAAATGTATGTAGACCATATCTTATTTCAAATACACACATGACGTGTAATTCGTTAGGAAAAAAACAAAAAAAGAAAAAAAAATAGGATCAGTGAAAATATAAAAAAAATAGAAATAACAGTCTGAGCTAAAAGAAAGAAGAAATAAAAAAATGACCTAAAATGGAAAATTGGCTTTTCTTGGGAATTTGTGGCTTTTTGTTTTTTAAATATAATTTTCAAATAAAATATTTTTGTTAAAGATGGTGCGCCAATGATTTTTAATCAATTTTGAAACATTTTTTATTCATTTTTTAAAGAAAAAATATATTTGAAATTTGATTTTTAATTAGTTTAAAAATACTTTTTTTCATCTTTTGATAACATCCATTTTATTGATCTTATTACTATTTTCATTTTATTATTATTATTATTATTATTATTATTATTATTATTATTATTATTATAATAATAGTAGTAGTTATTCCAACCAAGTCATTACTATTATTAGTGTGACTATGATTAGTGTCAATATCTCAAGGTGGTCCAACTGTTTTCGCAAAAGTGGTCCAACTGTTTTCACAAAACGTGTAAGTTCTTTCAAATTTTCTTATGCATAAAAAAGTATATCTTCAGATTGATTAAGTAGACCTCTAACTTTAAAAAATATGCGATTTTATTTTTTTTTTATATTTAAACTTAATATTGAGTGATGTTTTTAATATTACATAGTTAAGGAAAATATTAAATGCACATTCTTTTTTCGCCCGGGGATCAAGTTAAAAGTGTAGAAACCAAAGTTGAGTTAATAAAAGACATTCAAAAATAGTTTATATGAAGCTAAAAATCAAAAGAAAATAACTATTGTTTTTAAAAACTAAAACAACCCAATACTACAAACTAAACATTCGATGTAATTTTTAAAATTAAAAAAAAAAATACAATAAAAATGTGTCCATACATAAAAAGTTATTCCACTACTCTTATTGTCTTGGCACTTTCAAGAAAAACACATGAGTAGTGAGTGTCTTTATAAGTATGATGGAGGTGTAGTACCTACTACTGATTCCTACCTCTTCCAATCAAACGTAGACCACATCTTACTACAAATACACAAATACACAAATGCATTATCCATTACATAATATAATATATATTTATGATAAATATATTAAATATTAATGGGATATAGCTACTATTTCATTTTTTTATTTTGACACGAGAATGAATATATATATTATTAAAATATATTTAATTTATTTAGTATTTCATTTAAAATTTATGTAAATTATAAATTTTTATTGTTATTTGGCAAAAAATTATATTTTCTTTTTTATTTGATTTTTACTTTCGTAAAAATAGCTGTTTAATAAATATTTAAATACGTATGAGTGAAAATATATATACTTCGATAAAAATATATAATTAAAAAGAATAATCAGAATAAATATGGATTTTTATTTCAGACAGAAAAATAAATATGATCGAACTTTCGCGTCGTCCTATTGTCATCTTATTAATATAAAAAATATAATGAATGAAAATAAAATCAAAAATAAAAGTAGAATAAAAATAAGAACATTTATTTCACTTCCAACGAAATTTTTCCATTAATGAGTGATGTATGATTCACATGTTACAGTAAATTATAGTAAATGTACGATTCATATATAAATAGAGATAATGTGTCAGAATAGTATTTGAAAGAATTACAGTGGCACTTAAGAGTCTAAAGAGTTTTCTTCCGTTAGTAAATTAGTTCTTTTGTTAATTAAATCATGTTCAAGTGTCATTAGACACATTTTGTCACTTCTCTTTAGTATTCCTTAAGTTAAACACATTAAAAATTAAAACAAGTGAAGTTAGTATTTTCTTTCTTGTAAAAATAGGTGATAACTCTTAAAAAGAAATTACCAAGCAGATAAGTCCCTATAATTTATTTCCGTTGTATATTTGTTCCTCTCTTTCATACTTCATTAGTAATTTCGTTAACAAATGAGCAGTGACAACATTTTATTCCAATATTAAAAGATGTAAATGAAGATAATACTGTGAACAAGTTGAAGAGAAAATACACAATTGTCGAATGCTAGAGAAGTGATCTTATAATATATGATCAAAATACATATAAATATGATGGATGTGTTCCACATATAGTTTTGAAGAAGAAAAAGGAAGATAAAGAGATAATTTTATATGGTCAGCTTGAAGTGGTGTATATTAGAACCAATTTATAGATTTTTTAATTCAAAATTATATGAAGTGATAAGACTTTAGTAAATTGGTAATTGAAATTTTGTAGAATCGTGAAAACATGATTATGTTTTTTTAACAATTTATTGATACTATATTTTATATATATATATATATATATATATATATATATATTATTTAATGTGTATATTCATGTTAACGTAAATGTTTTATTAATTTTTTTGGAAGAAATTAAAATGAATATATTAATTTTAGTTGCAAATTACTATTTGTATTGAAATGATTTTTATAACAATGTAGTTTATTCATTAAATTAATGACGTTAAGATTAAAATAAATGTGTTTATGGCAATGTAGTAAATTCGTACAAAATGTATAAACGAAAAAAGTAAAAAAAAAAATAAATAAAACGCTAAGATTATCCATGAGTTTAACAAATCAATAAAAAAATATTTAATAAAACTTAAAAAAATTAAAAAAATTATTTAAAAATATAAAAAAGTAAAAAAAATCAAATTCATGATATTATATACGATTTTAATATAATAAATAATAACTATTTAAACAAAACTTAAAACAAATTAAAAAAAATCAAAAATTGTACAACTTTACCAACAATATTTTAAAAAATTGCTACAAAACGTTATTAAAAGTACAAGTTCAACACCAAAATATTTATATGATCTAAAGTCATACTTTAAAACCCGGTTTTTTTAATTTTAAAATTGTGAACACAATTTATTTATTTTTGTAAAGTTTTCAAAATTTACTTATTTCAGCACATTTAAAAAAAATACATTATTTCAATAACTTGTTACTTGTGGCTACAAAAATGATTTTTTAAAAGTTCACTTCTCCAAATATTTACTTACTTGTGTATGTTTTCTCACCATTCTTCAACGGACCGATCTACTCATTTACTCAACTCCAATTCTCACAATATTATATTCATATAAATAAAAAAATAGGGTGAAATTTATGTTTTTCTAAAATTTGTAACATATGATTATTTAACAATTTTTATGAAGAAATATTTTTTAATACCTTCAAACATGCTTAATAACTTAAATAAAATTAATTAAAATTATATTTATTATAATAATTAGTTATTAAAATAATTTAATATTCATAATTATCCCGTAAACATAAAGAGAAGTCATAAATGTCACGTGTTGCTCATGGCTAACTACATTCCACAGCAAACAAACATCAAATCTATTCATATCTTTTACTTTTTGATAAAGGAGCTAAAAAAGTTCTGCTCATAATAAATTTTTGTCTCCCGAAGCATCTGCACCTTAAAAATTAATTTGCACGAGGAAATAATCTCATAAACTTTATTAATAGAGTGTAGTTATATAAGCTTTTATATATTTAGGGGTTGAATAAGATTTTTTATATTTAAAAATCAAAAATCCTCCCCAACTTATACCTACTAGAACTAAAATTATCATAATTTACCTATACAAAATTAATAGTGTTTATAATTTTAAATGATTGTTGTTGCTAATATTATTTTGAAAATATTCTGATAAAGAAGATATTAAAAATAAGAAAAACATATAATTTTATGAAGAAAAAATATTTTTTCACATTATGTGATATCAATATTTATTAAAGATAAATAAAAAATCATGATCCCTCGTGTTCAACGTGGCTACCAACAACTCAGAGCTTTAGAAAAGAGATGTGACGTACCATATATCTTTAATATATTTGTATTATTGATGAAAAGTTATGCGTAACTCTTTATTAAACAATTCTTCGTTCCAAAATTTATTTCATTACTTAAAAGGTGCGTTGAAAAGTATAGTTATAGCATCATCCCTATGCTAGCACTTTTTGAGACCATATTAACAAAAGGGAAAGAAATAATAAACTCACTTAAATTTATTCTTCATCTTATAATTTTATAAATATATAATGTTAATCTTTATAAAATTAGCCTTTTAATTTTTTTAAAATTAAATAAATTTAATCGACTGCTAATATATAACTCAGTTGTTCATAAAAATAATGTATACTAAAACTAATTATTAAAGTTTACTATTAATATTTTAAGAAATGAATAATTAATGTTATTATCATTTAGAAATGTGTAATATTTTCTGTAAAAAATTATATAATATATTAATATCATTAAATTTATTTAATTTTAAAAAATTGGAACATCATATAATTAAAATTTTATAAGGACTAAAATATTGCATTCAATAAATGATAGGAATCAAAAGTGGGTTTAAGGTTAATATTATGCGGTGATAAAAATAAGTGTACCATTTAAAATAAATTGAACTATATATCTATTTATATAAAATGAAAAGCACAATGTGAAGATAATTTGACCTAATTGTAAGAGAAAAGGAAAAATAGGTATGAGAAAACCCCATTTTGTCATAATAAAGGTTTTGGAGGATTTGGTTCCGGTATCTGTTTCCGGAATCTTCTAATCAATCATAACAAATTATTATACTTATTATTCATTCTTAAAAAATAAAATTATGAAAATAATATCTTTTTTTGCCAGTGAAAATTGATGAAAGGATTTGTTTATGTAAGTTTGATCAAAAGGATATCAAATAAAAGAAAAATAATATTAATTATTTGAAGTTATAGGATTATATATATATATATATAGAGAGAGAGAGAGAGAGATTGTTTTCTCTTTTTTTCTCTTCTTTTAAAGAGCGAGACGTAGAAGGTAATAAAGTTTCAATGAATTTAAATTCATCAAATTTTGATTTGAGCAAGTTTTTTTTTTTTAATCTCAAATTCCTTGCTTTTGTTTTGTTAGCACGGATTAATTTTTTCTATCGTAAAAGTATCATTTGATAAGAAAAAGTAATAATATTTACTAGTTTAAGTTTACGTGTCTAATTTTTGAATCATGTTTTCTAGGGATGAGTTAGGATATCATTCACTCTTCTATTTCTTCTTAGTATGTTGCTTAAATAGCAAAATATATCATATTAAGGGAAACTAATTTTATTTAATTAACTTGGGAGTTTTTATGTGAGTAAACCTAAGTTAGATAGTTAAGGACGATTGATATTAATTTAGTTTTGAGTTAATAAAGTATTGCAGAATGGGGGAGGATATTATTTTGTTTTAAGTGTAATTATTTTCACAAGGATTGATTATTGATGTTGAATTCTAATGTTAAATGTTAATGTTAATTATATTTGGATAATTTATCATTAAATTTTGTATGTTTCAAGTTCATTTGAATTGTGAATTATATTTCAACTTAGATTTTGAATTATGTTATGTTTGAATTTGAGATTGATATTAATTTTGAATTTTTGTTTTATGATTGAGTTATTATATTGGATGATATTTGAAATATCATAGGTGCAATACGTAAAATTGGTGGAATATATTGTTTGAAATTAATTTGCATTATATTTGAATGTTGTCTTGCATTATACATTGTAAAGAATGTTGTCTTGCATTATACATTGTAAAGGAATATAAAACAATAATAGCATGAATTCATGAAGGATTTATCTATAAAATTTAGTTTGAAAGTATTCACGATGTACCTGCAAATTTGTATGTGTGGATAATATTACTCATAAATGCATCCGTAGATAATTATGGAAATTTGAAATCCACAAATTTATGTATTTAATGTCCATTTGTGATTAATTGATCATGATGGATGGGAATATTCCTGGGGATGTTGAGTGGTAGAAAATTACCTAGGAAGTGGGACTCATGTATAATACTCACCATCTCTATTTCCTATACACAGATAATTCCTCCAAAAATTACCTACGAAATACTTAGCTTGAGTAGCTGATAAATAATTTTTATTTACCTACATACTTCTACTGTTTCTTATCAATTTCTGTTATGAATAAATTCAATTTTTTTTATGAACCATATTAAAAAACTAATGAACACTTATAATTTCTCTACACTGTTTAAGCCTTCCCAAACACATGTTTAATCAGAAAAAGAAACAGAAAGTGTATGCGTGGTTTCAAAGTCTTCTCAGGTCTTTCCATGTGTTGAAAATCTAGAATCTACACAGAGTCACAGAGTGCAGTTTTTGGCCTATAAATACACCACAGACTCATCGTTCTGCATCATCCATCAACTCATCCTTCAACTCAAAGCAATGGCTTCCTCCACTGTCCTCTCCCTTGCCCTAGCCCTCTTCCTTGTGCTTCTCACCCATGCAACCTCAACCAACATCTTCTCCTTCGACTACCAAACCTTCGACTCATCCAACCTCATCATCCAAGGTGACGCCACCGTCTCATCCGCCGGCCAGTTACGTCTCACCAAAGTTCAAGGCAACGGCAAACCCACCGCCGAGTCTCTCGGCCGCGCCTTCTACTCCTCCCCCATCCAAATCTGGGACAGCAAAACCGGCAGCGTCGCCAGCTTCGCCACCTCCTTCAAATTCAATATCTTCGCCCCCAACAAATCCAACTCCGCCGATGGCCTTGCCTTCGCTCTCGTCCCCGTCGGCTCCCAGCCCAAAGCCAACAAAGGTTTTCTAGGTCTTTTCGACAGCGCCGCCACCGACAACTCCCTCCAGACCGTGGCTGTGGAGTTCGACACCTACTCCAACTACGGCTGGGACCCCGCAAACCGTCACATTGGCATCGACGTCAACTCCGTCAAGTCTATCAGAACGGCGTCGTGGGGTTTGGCCAACGGCCAGAACGCCGAGATCCTCATCACCTATGACGCCTCCACCAAGCTCTTGGTGGCTTCTCTTGTTCACCCTTCTCGCAGAACGAGCTACATCGTGTCTGAGAGAGTGGACCTGAAGAGCGTTCTTCCCGAGTGGGTGAGCATTGGGTTCTCTGCCACCACTGGGTATTACGAAGGCGAAACACACGACATTCTGTCTTGGTCTTTTGCTTCGAAGCTCTCTGGTGATGGCAGCGCCTCTGAAGGTTTGAATCTGGCCAAGTTCGTCCTGAACAAGATCATCTAGACTCTCCAACGTGGTGGTTCACTGTGACACTAAAACACACTGCATGCAATAACACTCTTCCTATGCTAGTTGCTGTTGTTGTTTGCTGCTAATAATGTTTATTTGTCACAGAAGTTAATAATATCATGCCATCATATGTTACTCTATTTTCCTCTATTTTTATTTTTTTTATCATCCTAATAATCCACACTTACAACATAGATATAATCTCACTTGTTAATATAATATTTTAACCTAAAATTATATACACTTAAATTATACAATTAAATAAGGATACAATTGCCATTAAATATATACCAAAGACTTGCAACATGCTTAGAATGAATTTTAAATTTAAATTATTTTAATAATTGTTCCAGATTAAACCCTAATTAAGTTATATCTGAGGTGGGATGATCTTAATAGATCTTAAGAAGTTATTTTCTGAATCTGATTTAAAAAACTTTGTTTAGATAATCTTGAAAATAACCCTAAAACTTAAAAGGTAATCTAAGATCGGTCTCTAAAAGACAAAGACAAATGGTAAAGTGATAATAATATTGTTTATCATAATATTTATAAGTAATGATATTGGAACGATCTAATGTTATCAGACCCATTGTTATAAAGAATAATGTAAATTTTTATTAATTATTTTGATTACCACTTAATTAACTAGTTTAGTGGACTTTTTTTTATAGACTATCTAACCTCCTAGGTTGGGTTCTCTTGGCTTGTTAAACATGCTATTAACCTACTTTTATTACTTGGATTCTCAGTATACCGAATAAATTGTATGTTTATATATATGATTAATTGTTCTGATTGAATATAATTAATTTTTTTAATAAATTTGTAGAAAATTAATTTGAAGTTAATTAATTTTGTTTGGATGAAAATAAAATCATATCTACGTCTGATAATTAATACTTAGTAAGTCTTGATTTGGAGATTATTAAGTGCGTGTAAATCAAATTTATCAAAAGTAGGTGGTTTTCGAGTAAAACTTTTAAATTTATATTTAACAACTCTGAAAAAGAGATTTACATTCCTAAATTTAGGAGTTTAAATAGAATTTTTTGACCTAAATAATGTTTTCGAATATCTTCTGCCAATTAAGTTTAAAAAAAAAAGGTGTTCATTTAAGTGATGAAGTTTGTTTTTTTATTTGTTTGTTCTTTTTTTGTTATATTATTTTATTTATTTTTTTTTATTTATTTTTTTTTAATAAAAAAAAAAAAAATTATTGTTTTTTTTTTTTTTTTTTTTACATGCTTAATTATTGGGACACACACATATATAAATATATATAAATATATATATATATATATATA
>Ga0099825_1003912_pt1 | contig 19707 bp, 7 predicted proteins | sample SiratroredBW_FD_76838 | JGI IMG/M metagenome (GOLD analysis project Ga0099825, IMG submission 76838) | Root nodule microbial communities of legume samples collected from California, USA - Siratro red BW | ecosystem: Host-associated > Plants > Roots > Nodule | place: USA: California | collected... | reverse complement strand
ATATATATATATATATATATATATATATATATATATATATATATAAAAATTAAGGAAGTTAAGGAATATACATACCCATATTAATTAATTGTCTTTTAAGCTCCGTATTGTTAAACTTCTTATTGAAGTTTGATGCAATGTGCCGGATGCAAAACACTGATTGCAACCCATGTGCTTCCTAACAAACATCTGGAGATTGTAATGCTGATAGTATGGCTGAGCCTCTGTGAGTTATGAGGCAGACATTTGGTTGGGGTGTGACATATGCATGAAATAATTGAAAGAACCCTATGATGGTCTACTTTGTTTCTCCTTTAACAATTACGAAAGCCAATGGAAATATGTTCCAGTTCACATCCGGGAGCAGAGTTCACTGATGTATCTTTTACTTTTGAGTGACCTACACAACGTCTCAAACTACAGTTGGGAGTCAGGTGTTTTTGCATGCCTCTATAGTGTTCTTGACCATGGAGTCGGTTTTAATCAAGAAAATATCGATGGATGGATGCTACTTCTACAATGTTTGGCATGGGACCACATCACATGCCTTTCTCCTCCACTTCAGCCACTTAGTGATGTTGATGTTGCTAATGGCCTTGATTTTCCATTAGTGAAAAGGTAATTTAAATTATGTTTTTGAATAATTTACAAACTTTGTTAATTTAGATTTCTTTATGAATAACATATTTTTTTGTTCATTGAAAGTGGTCTGCCTTGGTGCAACACAAGATTAACACATCCACCACCACAGTTCCTCAGTTACTCAAAACATTGGATCAACTTGAAGCAAAACAAGTTTTTCCTTTCAACTACCCATACTTTTATTATACATTTTGGCATAATATACTACTTATTAATGCTAATGTCATCTATTGTAACAGTTCTTGTGGACTCCGTATCGTCGCAATGAACTAAGTCATCTGATAACCATTCAAATTTCTCCTGTGAGTCAGGTAGTAGTTCCTTTTATATGTTTTGCTACAATGGAACTACATCAAGCTGATCGAGTGATGAGACAGTTTGGGTTTCGTCAAAATATTCCAAACAACACCTTAAATCTCGATCAGTTGCACAAGGAGGACATGAGGGGTAGAACTGGTAGATATTAGCCACAATATCATGTAACATGGATACAAATGTGGAATGAGCGCTATAACCGTGTAATTCAAGAATTTCCATTCAACGGAAATGGCCACTTGTGTGATAATACCCCTTACATGCAATGGTATATCGGACATACAATCAGATACATTACCCCACGCCAACCTTCTTCTGACGATGATGTAAGTTTATTTTTCATTTATCATATATTATTGTTTTCGCATTAACTTTAAACTAAAACATTGTTTTGCATCAGTATGACACACTGCAAAGCCACAACTTTCACTTGTGCTCTTCCTCCGGTGCTGATCCACACCGCCACAACTTCCACTTTGGGTCTTCTTCCAATGCTCAATAACATGGTTTTGGTCAACCAAGTGGCATATTCGAATATATGGGTTATCACCAAAATATGTCGTCGCAACTTCTGTTCCAGGTCCCCACCACTTTCACCGCTTTTGCATTGCAAGAAAATATGTTTTCTACGACGTCAAATATGTTTGGGACTTCGACCATGACACCACCATCAACATTTCGTAGATTATCATCCGTGCATTATTATCGACCAACCATGCTGAAGGATTTGATAATCCATCTCACGATAGTCCACTACCACCACCTCCTCTAACCGAACCTGAGCCACAACGACCTTAAAAACAAAAAAGAAGACCCCATGTGACACATCGTCACATAAATAGTTTTTTTATTTACATCTGTGTAACTAAAACAATCACATTTATGTCAATTATTTATTTTGTTTATTTTATATTTATCTTATATTTCTAGACATCTCATAGCTTACTAATAAATTAAATAATTAATTTCTAAATAATATAATATTTAAACTTCATTAATATAATATTATAACATAGCTTGAAAATTTAAAATATTAAATATCAAATATTTTTGAAAATAATCACTTAAAATTTAAAATATAATAAAATACTAAAAAAGCTAACAATTACAAATCAACTATCACTATATAAATTAGTCTGCATAGAATTTCTTAAAATTAAATTAAATAAATTTTATTACTAAAATGACCTATAATCTAATATAAGTAAGGTAACAAAAAAATTAAAAATTAAATTATGAAAATGTTTCAGAAATTGACATTTTTAATTTTAAAATTTAAACGCAAACTTATATATGGGTCTTACATACCATTTCATGCATCTTCTTCTTTTGTTGGCTAACAAACAAATTACTAATTAATTCCTTCATTTTTATTAAACATATAATATATAATTCAAGACTAAACCATTAAACGGATAAATTTTAATAAAATGGAAATCGTACAACAATCATACAATTTTTGTTATATTTTAATAACAGAAGTCGTTCAAATGCACCATAATTTTAGGCTAAATTTTTAAATTAAAACCGTAATAAGTATGGACGACTTTTATATTTTTTAAGTGTTTTTAATATGCTATTAAGAAGTAATCTGAGCGTGATACAATTTTAGTATTTAAAATTGTCATACAACCGCACTATTTACCTAATTCAGTAAAAAAAAAAAATACCCATTTACGTAATTTTAGAAAATAATTACACCACTTTTGTAGTTTTGCCGTTTTTGTAAGCATGTACTTGAGATAAAGATATTTTTTTATATTATGTTTTTAATACAGAACGAAAATATGTTTCAATTATGTGTTGTTATATTTTGTAATTCTTTTACTCAGAAGGCTAAGTTGCAATTTTAGTTTTTCTATAAATTATGGTGCACTTTTTTTCTGCGATTCTTACCTTACTTAAATTGGCATACGTTTATTTATTTATTTTATTTAAATTAATCAATTATTTTTAATAATTTTTAAATGAATATATGTTAGATCTAGGATTCTGTTGGACCTAAATAAAAGAAACAACCTGTATGAAATATTAAGAATTGAATAAAAAATGCAAATTTTCTAAAATGTGAAGAATAAAATTGAGAAAAAAGGAGAACCAAAATCACAATTAAGGAATTAAAAGGAGACTAAAGTTGTAATATAACTTGGGCTGTAATGTTTTTAACCTGTAGTACTTTGTGTGTGATATGATTTGTTTTTAAATGTGTAATACATTGTAATACTTTTAACTTGTATGTAAAATTTGGAATAAGTTTAGATGTATATGTACATGCATAGTTCAGAATAATAACCTATTGCTTTCACTCGTAGAGTCTAAGACTGAGAAAGTCCTGCATCTCATTGTATTGTTTTTTTTAAGTAAATTTTTATATTTATTTTGGTCTTTTACTAAAATTTGTGTTTTATTATTGTGAATAAAGAATGATTATTGTCATCAATAAAGAATATATTCCTGTAATAATTTTATAGTAATTTTAAATATAATGATAGAGTACAATATAATATTTTTAGATAAATGAATTGTTAAGCATTTTTTATATAAGTTCAATATAATGCCTGGATAATATATTCCATAAAGGTAAAATCATTTCAAATTAGCTCTGTTGTCATTTTTTATTTATTTTCTAATATAAGATTATATTGTCTAGTTGATTGTATATTGAGTTAATATGTTATTGTATATTGAGTTTATATGTTTTATAGATAATTTAACAAGACATTTTTATTATCATTTGTAAGGTATGTTATGGTCCATACAAATATAATTGTCTATCACTTTTTATTTGATGAAGACTTCTGATATGATCATATGTCATAGATTATCTAATGTAATCATTTAGAAGCAATCTATGTTGATGGCTATATCTTACTCCTTTTAAAATTTGTCAATTAGATAAACAATAAAGATTTGTATACTAGTGAGATAAGGTTATTTTTATTTTGAATTATTTATGTAGAATAACCCGGTTCAACCATTAAGTCAATTACTTCTAAGGAAAAATCAAAAGTTAATAAAATATAAGAAGTATGATGGTTATAAAGTAATTAATACTTAGATATAATGTATATTAGGAGATGAATGATAAATAATATATATGAGTTTTGAAAATAGTTAAAAGGATTGAAATTTTCTTTTAAAACTTAGGTTAAGAGAACTAAAGAAGTTATTAGATGACTCGAATTTATTAAATTCAAAATAGTGTGATGGTTATGCTTTTGTAAAATTTATCAAATGACTTATTAAAAAATTGTAAATGAAGGAAGAAGGTGTAAGTAATATATGATATAAGGATAGGAAAGGTATAAATAGATTTAGAGAGTAAATATCTTTAAGTATTTAATGCGTGGACAAACTTTATCATTTATCATTGTTACATCAGAATATTACTTATGCTTTTTCAAAATTAAGTTAAAATGAAGTTAAACTTTGGAATTCAACATAATTCTAGCTAAATACTCAAATTGAAACATGAGTAATGATTATGACATCTCTTATAAACAGAGCACACAAGTTGCAATCTAGCTAGACAAGCAGTAAGAAAAAACTAGTAAAAAAAGTTAGAAAATAATAAAAGAATCTACATCAAATTTTAAAGGTAAGGGAAAGGAAATATATGTATATTATTATTTATTTTTATTTTTAGTGAGGTACCCATAAGCCTCACATCCTCAAATTATTTCACAAACCTTTGCTGATTTCTTATGGCAAGTGGTATTGAATTTAATAATGTTAAAATTTTGCCTTATGCATTGGTTTTCATATGTATTTTGATTTTGATTGGATTTTTATATTGACCTTATTATAATTCCAATATGTGGATGATTGACATGATCATAATGTACTTCTTGGAATGTTTGTGGCGGAAGGATTTAATCTTTAAAAATTTAAATTGGTAATTAGTAGAAGATATTATATTGTTCGCTAGAGGGTGTTGTTAATATTACTCATTTATCCTGACTATTAATTATAATTGTTATTCTTGAGTTATTTCAAATGTGCTATTCTTGAGCTATTTCAAATGTTTTTCCTAATACTATTTTCATTATGATTAGTATTTTCTTTTCATCAAATTCTTTATTGAATTATGTTTCTAATTACTTCAAGAATTTATCTTAGTTGTTTCCCGTTATTTTGAAGCAAAGATTATCATAACAATTATATATCACTTTACTTATATTTCTTTGTTATATATAAACCACAACTAAATTAAATAGATGAACACTTCTAATTTTCACATTGTTTTACTCTTAAGGTATCAACTTATTTCTCTAGCAAATGGAACATTAATATTGTTGTGAAAAATTTAGTTACATTTAAAGGGATCACTCATTCTATGTTAACATTCACTCAAAATTATGAAATTCCAATGATTTTAGATTCCAATGGTTTTAGATGGACCAACAATTATTACTTCTTCTTGCCTCTAATATCAAATAATCATTTGGTAAATCTTTTCTCACTTACTATATGATGTAAATGTTATTAGAAAAATATTTAGTATAATTAGTATAAAAATGAACTTCGTAAACCCCATGAAGTTGATGTAAAAATTATTTATGTAAATATGTTTGATTTTAATGAAAGTTATTATCCTTGTTAACTTATTCAAGTCTATACAGTCTATTAGACTTATACATATAGAAAATTATTTCAAAAATAAAAATAATATAATAATATAAAAGAATGTCACATACTCAAAATTATCTAAGTATTTATTAATTTTTTTTTAAAAAAAAAAATATAAAAACAAATTTCAAGAATGGATTATTAAAAAAACAAAAATATATTTTTTCATCTTAAATATCAACTAACAATTAAAAAAATTATAATTTTATAAATCTCGAAATAGAGTATTAGATAAACTAGGATGTTTTAATAATTGAAAGATGGGAACACGTATTATTAAAAAAAAAAACCTATATTATAAGTAATACTTAGATCAGAATACGTATTATTAAAAAAAACATTATTATTAGTAATACTTAGAGTTATATCAATGAATTTGGGAAATTATAAGTAATACTTAGATGAGAATACGTATTATTAGAAAAAGAGAGACATAATTATAATTATAAGTAATACTTAGAGTTATATCCATTGAATGTAGATATTTCACGTTAACATTATGTATTAGACAATATTAATTTATATTAATTTATTTTTACTTTTATTTGTATTCGCAATTGACAAGTTAGTTGATTAGCATTATATATACTAATTTGATCATATTATTTTAATTTATGCATAAATCCGTCTTTTTATTTTGTCTTAGTATTTTGTTTTCGTAGAAATTGTTATTTCAATATCCATGTAACAAGGGCAATCTAAATCTCAACTCTCTAATTCCATTTCTTTCTTCTAGAGAGTGGTGCTTAGTTGTTAGTAATTAAGAAAAATGCACTTTTCATATCTTTATTCAAGATTCACATTGAAGATAAGGTAATCCAATACATGTGTAAGAAACAAAAATATTTATGCTATCTAGTGAGTATATATATACATATATGGAGAAATGATTAGAATGGTAGTTAAAAATTAGACATTAAAACTATATTTAATTTAAATATTTATTTTCACCTTTCAAAATTATTTATCAAAATCGGCTATTTAAGTTTGAACTTGTGTATCTAAACTTGAATTTGTGAACATTTTTACGATAAAAAGACTCATAATTTGTCCAATTTCTATAAAAAAAATCTTAAATGGTCATGCATATTGAATTAGGTTAGCACTAGATTAATTCCAATACCAACCAACACGAGAATGTCCTTTAGACATTATAAAAGCATGAATGACCTATCATAACAAGACGTATTTCTCCTCTAATCTCCTTATATATAATACAGTTAATTATTTTACTATATAATTAGTTTCCTGTATATGTAGGTAATTATTTTTTAATTATATAAATTACTTCATGTACTTAATAAATTCTAAATATGCCAATAATATTTTTATTATTTTTATTTAAAAATTTATTTATTAAATAATTGTGATAAATAAATTCTAAATATGCTAATAATATTTTTATTTAAAAATTTATTTATTAAATAATTTTTATCACAATTGAGTACAGATGAGTATAATCAAATAAAAAAAGAAGTTATTAACATCTCTTTCTCTATGTTATAATAACAAACTTTTTTAACAAATAATAAAAAATTATCTTAATAAATATTAATTAATTTAATATATCATTTTAACACATTAATAAAAAAATATATGATTTATTGAAAAAACAAAAATTTGTAAGTTATTTTTACGTACAAATTATTTAATACATAAATCTAAAAATAAAAATCAGGAAGAGATGGTTGGTATAATAAAAATTTATTTAGTGCATAAAGTAACTCACTAACATGTAATAACCAATTTTGACATATGGGGAAGATTCTATCTATAGCAACAAAAAATAGTATTATTATTTATGGTTAAAATTCAAAGGCAATACAGTCAATATATAACAAAAACTTAATTATATATTATCAATTTGATTTTTAAAATTTAATAACAAATTTCATACCACTTTGAGTAATAAGAATTTTTTTAGAGTATTTTAGGTAACTTTCTACTTATATATTCTTAAATACATTTTTTATATAAAGTTTTGAACAAAAATATTATCTACATATATTTGATATTAAAACTTTATACTAATCAAATAATAATAATAATTGTTTTTTAATTAAGAATATATTAATAAATTTTGTATGTATTCATCAATTGTTGAATTTTAGACATGGTTACTAATAAAGATGAAAAGAAATGTTTTTACCTTTTTATTATTGGTATTTTTTTTAATTATTATTTATAACTTTTATATCACATTGGACTAGTTTATATGTTTCATCTTATTTTATTTTATTTTTATTGAGCCAAACCAATTTTTACCTCCACACCTTTGTTTTTCTTTTCTTTTGCATTTTTTTTGTCTGGGTCATTTTTTTATATTCTTCATATCTGGCGGATCATGTAAGATAGAGTTTGAAAGTTGAGGATGTGTTTTGGTTCATTAAATTGCATTAAATAATTTAACTAATTGATGACATGAGAAAAAAAAATTGTGTTCTTTGAATTTAATAGTCAAAATATTGAAGAATAAAATATATGAGAGTACACATCTCCACGTTTTTCTGCATCCTAGATTCAAATGAAATTCTGTATGTCTAGTGATATTTAATACAAAATTTTATTAAAAAAATATACAAATTTTAAAATTTTAAATAATATAAAAAATATAAAAATTTTACAAAAATATTAAATTTTTAAATAACTTTTTTTCATAAATACTCATTACCTGATTTTTCATTACGGATAAAAATATAATTTTTTATTGTTGTTTTTATTTTTATTTTGAGAAAATAAACATATACTAAAACATATTTAGTCTTACTCATTTAATCAACTAATATGTTATAACAAATGTTAACAGGATGCCAATATCTTTTCAGTACGTAATCGATTTTCGAGCCTATCTCTATTTTGCATATCATTATTTTTCTACTTTTTCATAATAAATTATGGTGACGATTCCATCTCTTTTATTTCAATCTCATCACCACGATAGAGTTCATAAGTAAACTTTTCTATATGTATAAATTCATTAGAAAATAAAAATGATAGCAAACATAACATGATATTAAGTATTTAATGTGAAAAAGGATACATATCTTTGTTTTCAATGTTAAATATTAAGAAACAAATTATAATTATATAAATATGGAATGAGAGTATAAAAAATAATTGGATAAAATTAAAATAATTATAGAAAACAATAAAAGCTAATTAAGTGTATGACATAAAAGTAAGTTAAGAAACTAAAAACAAAAGAAAAGTAATTAAGTTTTTTAGTACTTTAAAATGAGAACAAATATAATGCAATGATGAGTATTAGAACAAACATGAGACAAGGTGATATGTACATACTTATCCTCATTCCCATGTCCAATTTAAAAAGTTGTATATTATCCATACTCATATCAGTATTTAGTCAATGCAGAGATTTTCATCAAAATTGAAACAAATTTCGATAATACAAACGAACTCATTTATCATTCCTAAAGATAATTATCATAAAATTTAATAAACTTATTATATATAATCATTTTTTATTGAATGAAAATATTAAAGTTCTATATATTATTTATTTATAGGATAAATAATTATAAAAGTATTATAAAAAATATTTCATACTTCTTTAGTTTATGCAAAAGAGAGGTATTTTCTTGTTGTCATCTTGAATTTATATAGGAGAGAGGTATTCTTTTGTGTTGTCACCTACAACAATGTTCCTTTTATCATCCTTCATGTAAAATTGATGAACTCAATGCTAATATGGGAAAATTGATGAGAAAACAAATTTAATTTGGTTCTTAAAACTTAAAACCGTGTAAGGTTCTCACTCAATCTCAATTTTCTTTCATGATTCGTTTATTTTCCTAATTTCCTAATTGCATTCAAAGTATGTTTCATTTTATGTAAGATCTAATGAGGATATGAATGATTCACGTTCTTGTATTTTTTTGTCATTCAATTAAAAATATATTAAAAAAATTACAAAGAAAACTGTAAGGACCTAGAAATTTGTTTTTAGAGTAGAAGTGGTAAAAGAGAAAGGAACACTTATTTTATTAATAAATTAAAAAATACGTATTTATGAAAAATGTTAGTAGTCAAGTCTCATTTTCACTTGAGCCACCATCTCTCTAAACCTCTCTGTCTCTTCCTTTCCTCTAACTTCTCTTTGTCTGCATCCGTCTTTCATCAGTTTTGGCAAATGGAGCCAGTTGTTGGACTCGTGGCAGAGAATAGAGCAAGACTATCCAATCAAAACCTTTGTTAGAATAAGTTCATCTTCTGTCCTATTCCCTTATAGCCAGTTTTAGGCATTTTGCTTCCCTAGGCTATTTGAGCTTGCATGTGACCTCTAAGTCATCAGATGGTGCCTCCTCTATGAGCTCAATGTCTTAGCATGTGATCGTTGATCAGATGTCATTTGATGCAGGTTTTAGTTGCTGCTTTGATTCAGGTAAGGGAAGCTGACTTGCATTTTGTCTGGTTTGGATGTGATTGTAGGTTAGGATTTGATAAGTTAGTATATGTGAAATGCATATGTAAAGGTTCTCTGCAGGTCTGAAATTCGAATTTAAACTTTTTGATGTTGATTTGATTCTTGCATGTATGATGTGGCTCTGTGAAAATTGATGGTATGTTGTTCTCTGGAGTAGATAATCTATGTTATAGTAGATCAATCATTGTGTATGCAAGTTGAGTTTTTGCCCAATTTAGTCATCTAAGGCATGCATGGTAGCTTTAAGGTAGTAGGAATTGCATGATTCATCTGAGAAGTTGTTGTTTTCTGTATAACTCGTCTAGACTTGGCACTCTTATCCAAGTGAAATTCACTTGGAAATATGAGAGGCGCTATCGGGTCCAATTTCGCCCAGGCAAGAGGTACTTCGCCCAGGTGAGAAGACCCTTGAAGCTGAGGTGCTCTAGGGACTATTTTTGCCCAGATGAGAAATCCTTCACCCAAGCAAGGAGGTATTCTCGCTCAAGCGAGAGTAATCTTGTCCAAGCAAGAATGACCCTGGAGCGAGAGTACTCTCTTGATTGTTTTTGCCCAGGAAAGAAATCCTTTGTCCAGGCGAGAAGGTAGTCTTGCCTAGGAGAGAGTAATCTCACCCAAGAGAGAATGGCCCTGAAGCCAAAATGCTATCTGGACTATTTTCACTTAGGAGAGAGGTTTTTCTCGTGAGAAGGATTCTTGCCCAAGCGTGAATATCTTTGCTCAAGCTAAAAAGAAAAGAGAGAAGAGAATTTTGAGCTTCCTGCTTTGATTGTTTAATTTTTTTTATAATGTAATGTATGGATTTAATAGAAGAGATTTATTGATATGTAAATTTAATAGTATTGATGGTTTAGTGACTCCTTTCATTTTAAGATTTAGACTGAAAAGTGAATTGTTAAAGTGTTAATGAAGTTGGTCAAAATCCAGGTATAGTGTTTTGAGAAAAGAAAACACACGTGCTTAGGTTAATTAGGAAGTGCATTGTCAAAGGATCTCATTAATAAGGATTGATATCTTGACTCTGCTAGTATTAGGAATCAAAATATATGATCATTACTAGGCGGTGAGAATCGAAGGAGGTCTGAACTGGGTGACTATAACTTGAAATATAGCTGACCAGAAAAGTCTTAGAGGGACTAACTTTGTCATACAAGAATGATTCATTGTTTTGGAGACTGTATGAATTCACAATTTAGAGTTATATGACAGATGAGTTAGTTTTTCTTTCCCTTTTTTGTTCACTTCTCTTTTGTTACTTTCTCCTTTATTCTATTTTTATATGTTTTCTTGAATTTCCTTTTCCCTTTATTTCTTTTCTTTTATTTCTTTCCCTTTTCTCTCAACTTCTTTTCTCTTAATTCCTTCTCTTTTATTTATTTTTCTCTTAATTCCTTCTCTTTTATTTCTTTTTCTTCTCTAGTTTTCTTATTTATTAGCTCTTTTATTTTTTTTCTCTGTCTCTCTCATCTCAGAATTGCAACACGTCTTTTTTGATACTTATTAAACATTCTCTTTTTTTCTCTATATATCTGTTCTTTCTTTTCTTTTCTTCTTTCAATTTTATCTTTATTTGTGAAAAAAAAAAAACCTCATCAACAAATAATTTGTGATATGCATTTAGTGAAAAGAAAATTTAATACTAGTAATGCCATAATCCAATAAAAGTAAAAGATCAAAATCAAAAGTAAAGAAAATTTCATTAAATATCAAACTTTGATATCAACTTACGGGAAAATAGAAAGCGGTGCAATTTTTGTATTCTGTTTGTAAAAAATATTAACAACATACTGAAGAAAGATGATAATATAGAGTTGTCACAAACGTCTTGATAAAATCCAATTTATTTTTTTATAACTCAAAACTCTATGAAATTTATATTCTTTTAACTCAGAATTCTAAAAGGTTTTCACTAAAGTTTCTTTTAAGAATTCATATGTCTTGTTAATTACATTTGAAGTACATCTTCTTACAAGTCAAATCATGTACATTTTTCTAAATTTTATAATTATTTTTATTTTCTCATTTAACCGTTAGGAAACTTAATTAAAAATATAATAAAAACAATAAAAAATTCCAAAATTATATTAACTCCTTACATATCATATTGAAAATCAAATTGCAGATGTTCACGAAGCAACTTTTTCGAATGTGATATCACCAACATTGTTGAGTGACGAGGATAACAACCTAGGATCCAAGAGTGGCAGAGGAGGAAGAGGACTTAATGGGGTTCAAATTTTGGAGTGGAGGGATTCCAATTGGAGTTCGAGGATGTGAGGGTTAGAATGTAATATTAGGATTTCCATTCACAATTTTGTATACGTATAAAATAATGTATGTAAGTAACATTTGTAATATGTTGTATAATTTAGCACAAACATTATTCATACCTACAAATTATTTCCTTTTGAAAGATTATTGTCTCATGGCACCAAAATTTTTCATCCATTATTTCAACTGAGGGTAATTAATTACTGACCTACAAATAAATATGTAAGTGTTTTAAATTTAAATACGAATTTTAATTCGTAGATAAATGACAATTTATTGTCGTTGGTAAATGAATAATTTTCTGCAACAATATTCGTGGCCTTTGTCTAACTAGTTTTCTATCATTGACATCTTTAATGTTGACTTTACTAAGTGACCAACCACTAAACATCAATTGCAGAAAAACCCACTTGACTGAAGTAACTAAACTTCAAAGTATATAATATCTTACTAAATTAATATATAATATCTTCAACGGAATGAATGTCTCTAACAATATTATTTTATAAAATTTAAAGATGAAACAATTACTATGATTGTTAAGTACTGTTTTTGTCCAGTTTAGTGTTTTTTAAGGACAAATAAAATTTCATAACAGTAATTTATATTTTATAAACATTATTTAAAGTAAAATGTTCACTAGAGTGGGGGCTTGATCTTCAACACATTGTAGCCATTGACAAAACAAGGGCTTTAGGGATGACAAAAAATCCCTAAAAAAACTACATTATTTTGTGTTTAATTTGTTTCACTATATTATATTTTATACTTATTTTATGTTATGGCATTCATAGAAGCCGTGTTAGACTAAAACTTACGTTAATATATGCATCATGTTTATGCTCCTCTTACTTTGTATTTGGGTACACAGTTATATATATATATATTAAAAAAGTTAATATCACACCCCTATATCCCTATATACAACAAAAACACATTTTTATTTTATATGATGAAAACATATTTTTTAGGAGGATATTTTTGTAAAAGAAAACTAAAGTAAGATTGTATATTTAGACAACGTGGTATTACAAAGTTCAACATTTTAACCGATTATATTAAAAATAATCAATCATTTGTTACACCTTAATTGAATTGATACTGATAAAACAATACACAAAATGATACTATAGAAACACAATGTCATAGCTTTATGATACTAAATTTAAAACAAAATAATTTTATTTAATTTTAAGTAGGATAATAATTAAATATATTATAATACTTAAGTCTAATATTTTTCCACATATATTATCGTTATTTCTTAACAATAACAAGTATACATATAGATAATAATAAAAAATAATTTAAGTTGATTTTATTTTTTAGAAAAAATAAAGAATAATGTTGAATTAAACATTATATATTGATCCATTTATCAACCATTTTCCCCATTTTTAACTGGTTTCCAATTCTTGACCAATGTTTTTCTCCGCTAATTATGTGATTTTATTAGAATTAGTTAATTGTTTTTTGGATCCAACTAACTAGTCTAATTTGGTTTTCAATACAGCGCTTTAACCTTGTTTAATACCTACCAAAGAGATAAAAAAATGGAATAAAAGTATGAGTATTTATAACTCAAATTTTAGAAATTCTCTCGTTTAATTTCTATTAAAAAACAAAATTTTCACATATTCAATAATAATTTTTAATTTAAAAATTAATTAATAAATATTAATGTGTAATATAGATTATTAAAACGAATAACTTGAAAGTAACTTACTGATTTTGATATATGAAAAAAAAACTAAAATTACTTTAAGAATAACTCTTTAAGATACAATCTTTAATAACGCTTTACATATCATTAGATTAACCTAATTTAATTATTGAATATTTTAATACTAATGAAGGAGGGCCTAGATCCTCACTTTTGACAAATAAATAATGTATGCCAAAATTTAGATAAACAGACATTATAATTGTACAATGTTATAGCTAATATTTACATGCATTTTTTAAGAAAGTATATCATACATTACATTTAATTTAACTATTTAATAAAAAATTAAATATAGCTATAAAAATTTGACAATAAATATGAATTGACAATATTGTTTATTTATTTATATGCATTCAGTTACTTTCACATCTAGAAAAAGTAGCGGGGTATAATTTCTAGGTTCGAGTGAGTGGAGCTTATGCATTAATATTCTCTCTTTTATTAAAAAATTGAGATTGTTATGCTATTCTAATGTTTTCAATAGGTACAGGTGTAGAGAATAATAATTTGTATTCATTTTTAAATTTATAATAAATATTTAAAAGTTCGTTAAGTAATTGTTTTATAAATTATCGCTACGCACTTTAAAAAAGGATTAGAAAAAAAACGTTATCTAGTTGAATTTCGGTTCATCTGTCGCTTTGGTTGCTTAAGTCAATTTATTTTGACATTCATAGATTTTAGTCTTTTTTTCGATAAGACTTAAAATATTATTTAAATATGTAAAAATGAAGAAAGAAAATAATAATAGCATTTATAGATAAGCAAAAATTTTACCAAACAGAAAATTAATAATTTTTCCTCATTTCTTAGTATTTGAAAATTACTTTGAAGCTTAAAGAATATTAAGTTATTTATCACTGAGACTAATGGTTATTTGCGGTTTTTATGAAAAAGAAATTATTTGCGGTCAAAATTTAACTCTCGAGACTTCCTAGTAGATGGACAAAGAAAAATAACTAAATTATTACCACTCATTGAAATCGACTAATTTATATGTGCTTTATATTTTTCATTTTAACGGGCAATATTTAATTTTTATTTTTCCTAACTTTCTTAGTTTTTGGAGGAATAAGTGTCAACCGCTATTTATTCTTACATCTTATTTTAATCAACTTTGTAAAATGTTTTACTTAACATGCAATTAAATATATTTTACACATTTTTATATTAATAAATTTTTAAAAGTATTAAAGAGAAATATATAAAATAATTTGTCAAATCAAATGTGTTGTTACAAAAAGTGAAAACTATATATAGTAATAAATATACTAATAAGATGAATATATTAATTATATATAATATTTATGAACTAAATAATTGATTATATATAATATTTATAATATCGAAAATTCAATAACTCATTATATATAATATGTATAACATCTGAAAATTAAATAATGGACTGATATTTTTAAAAATCTAATTATATTTTATTTTAAATATCTTTTAAGTGAAAAGTGTTGATTATTTTTTAGTAAAATAACTTAAAGGTAGTAATAAGAATAACCTTTATCAATATATTAGCCATTTGATGTTTATTTATGACATTAATGAGAGTTAAGAGTTGTTTTTAAATAAATTTATAGATGAATTGATAGTTAATATTTATATATTTAGACCTCTCATGATAAGAGAGAATAGAAGCAAGGTGTATGATAAATTTGTTATTAAAGAAAAACATATTTATGTTAATTGAATTCATAGTTAAACTACTTCATTGGCTACAGAAGATAAAACAAGATATTTTGATTTTGAGAAAGACTTGAAACACACTACCTTCTAGAAAATTAAAGAATTATCAAGTAAAACATAAAAGCTCACTTAGTAGTCAAAACACACAATAGTTTGGGTTTTATTTCTGAGATACCAATGCTTAAATTTAGTTTTGTAAAAATCTTATTAGTAATTGTCATTGTAAAAAAAATTACAGCCTACAACATTTAGATATCAATAATGCATTCTTAAATAGTGAATTATTTAAAGAAGCATATATGAATATTTTTCAAAGTTACAAAACAAGATCTATGAGAAAGGGCATAACATAGCCATTTGATTATAATTACACCATGGTTGGATGTAGTAGTAGGTAAAGGTAAAAAGAAGCTATAGTTTAATCAAAGATTTCCAAACTGATCTTAATATATAACAAGATAAATCTGACACAAATCATTATTGAAAAGAGATAAGATCACATATGTGTTGAAAAATCAAGGGTACATATTAATTGTTAAAAGAGCTCTTAAAGATCACTCCAAATTTGTTTGAATGAAGAACAATATAGAATACTTACATGTACTTTAATAAAAGGGAGTTCAAGAGTTCTGAAACAACAATATTGTGGTGTGAAAAAGAATGTATGAAGAATGAAACAGCAGGTAGAATAGAACCATCTATAAAACTATAAGTATTTTTGTGAATAAGTAGCATTTTGATCACCTTCTTCTAATAACTTTTGTAATGATCATCACATAAAGAATGGAAGACAAGTACTAAGAAAAGAGTGAATACAGAGAAAACTAGTTTCATTTACCATATCCATGCTATGGAAACAAAAAAAGTGTATGAAAATAAATGCTGAAAAATCACTATAAATACCTATTCAAGAAAGAAAAATATAAAATAATTTATTAAACCAAATATTTTGTTTAGGAAAAAGTGAAAGTTATATAATAACAAACGTACTAAGATAAGCAGAATAATATAATATTTATAAATTAAATAATTGATTATACATAATATCTATAATATATAATATGTGGAAAATAATAGTTGAATATATATAATATTATATTATCTGAAAATCAAATAATTGATTATATATAATATTTATAATATTTAATTATATATTTTTAATAAAAATAATAGTTTGAAAACATCTGTTTTAGAAACAGTTTTGAAAACTAAATAAATTTTGTAGAAATTAATTGTTGAATGGCGTAAAATTGCTTTAGAAAACAGTTTTTAGAATGGAAAAGTGAGAAGGGAATAAGATAAAAAAATCCACGAGCTTAAGTTATTTTTATACCCGAAGTTAAATAGTAAAAGTAATTTTACTTTCTAGATAAAAAAACCGATGCTGCTTTTGATTCAAACTAATAATTTTTCATTGCCTCTTAAAATTTGTAAATAAAAATTATCACCTAAAATATATTCTCAAACATAAATTAATTATTTTATTATTGATTTTCATAATCATTTCCTTAACTTCAATGTAATCAACCTGAACCGTACGAATATATAAAAAGAATTCTTAACGTTTCATGGTAGTATCTCTCCGTCTGTAATTCTAGATTCTGAGATCCTTGCAGAATGTCAGAACCTGTGATACTTATGCAAATCATGTTTAGGGTGTAATCAACACGCAAAAAGATTATTTGTTAAATAAATGAAATATACTGCGTAAGATGTGTGAGAATTAAAGAATCCAATTCTATCTTAGTTTAAGAAATTTGTTCATTAAGAAATGAAAAAAAAAGAGAATTTGTAGTATGTGTTGGTTAAACAGACGAAAAGAATAAGGTGAGAAAAGATGTGAAGAGGAGCTTTATGTTGAGTTGCACCAATAATACCAAAAGTATCTCATAATCTATGTTTAAAATTTGTTTATGCAGCAATGGCATGCCTTAGCTTTTCTACAAAGCTTTACCATCCAAATGAAATGACACAAATAATTAGTTTCTTTAAGTGCTTTATGGAATTTCTGCTCAATTTTTAAGCTTCTACTTCCACCTTGGTTTCAGACAATTGCAAGAGGAGAAAATAACTAAGAAATGAGAATAATTAAGATCATGCAAAGGGAAATCTAGTTTACTTTTTTCCCATTTCTTCCACTTTCCTAGAGCAAGAAAAGTTGTCATAACCTATTGCTATTTAAAACAAAAAAGCAGAAAAGCAAAGCACATTTGAGACTTTATGAGCAAAATTGAGACACTTTATTGAGGGGTTATACAATAACTCGCCTTCAGAAAATCACTCACTAGTCACTACTCTGACTTGCACACTTTTAAGAAACAATTAATCCTAACTCTAAGCTCCTTGTTTAGGAGCCTTATCAAGCCGTGACTCATTTGTAGTACAAATCTTCCTAACAGTTTTCAAGGCTAAATAGATAAAAACTTTAACTGAAAGGAGCCACTAAATTGTGTAAACTAGCTTTGCTTGTAGCACTTGCTGCATTGAAATTGCAAAGAACATCGTCCAAGTTCCACAGTCCATCCCAGAGAATTTCTTCATTTGAGGACTCTGGTGCAGAGACATTGTCATTGACATTGAACATAGAGTAGAAGTAGCCCTGCTGCTCTGAAGTGTTGGGATACATGTTGACCATTTCTTGTGTCTCTTGAGATGTAGAAGGGACTCTGTGGTCATTTTCTTCAAGCAAGTTTATGATCCCTTTTATGTCCAAGTTGAATTGGAATTGTTGCTGCTGCTGCTGCTGAACCTGCTGCTGATGCTTCAGCTGCAGTTGTTGCTGCTGAAATTGCTGCCTCCTTGAGGAACGGATTCTAGCCTTCTCAGCAGCATCAGAGGGGCTTTTAGTCTTCTTCTTGAAATGGGTCCTCCAATAGTTCTTGATCTCATTGTCAGTTCTTCCCGGCAAGCTTCTTGCAATTGTTGACCACCTGAAGTGTTCTTGGTTTAGCTTCATGGCTTTATCATAAACCTAAACACAAGTTAAACATGAAAAGTTCAAGAGATTGGTGATTCAAATTTTACCTGTTTCCCCACCTAGCATGCAGCTCTTGAATTATGCTTTCTTCTTGTGGTGTTATGTGACCCTTCTTGAGGTCTGGTCTCAGGTAATTCACCCATCTCAGTCTGCAGCTCTTTCCATTTCTTTTCAGTCCTGTTGAGAGAATAAACACATGATCAATCAGTCATTTGGACAAAAACAAAAGTATGAAGAATGATAAAAACAAATGGTACCAAAAAGGGTTAAAGGGTGGTGAATTTACTAAGTAAAAGTTGGAAGAAATTTTAATTTTTGTGGTGTGACTTGTATTGTGAAAGTGAATTGATGTTGGACATAGGTGTAAATTAAGTATGTGAGGAATTAAGAAGCAAAAGATAAGGTAGAAAAAGTTTGGTAGGGACCTGCAAGCCTAGCAACAGAGTTCCATCTGCCTTCACCATGCAATCTGACATACTGAATGAGCAATCTGTCCTCTTCAGCAGTCCAAGGACCCTTCCTCCATCCCTCCTCCTCTATCACACCCCACCCCATGTTGCCTGCCATGACTCCCCAATACATACAAAAACCCTTCTAAGTTGTTGGCTCTTTGGTAAAGTTTGTCTTCTAAATTCTATGGTACTCATTTGTGTTCAATGTTTGCTGCATATTTATACCTGCAGCTGGACCTCAACTTCATTATGTCAGTCAACCAATGTTATTTTCTTGTAATCTCTGTCCGTGTCACTGTTGGAGACACGGCTATGCTGTCTAGAGGGAAAAGACAAGATTTTTTTTTTTAAAGAATACCTTCTTTTTTTCACAAGAAATCACGTGTATTTTTTTTAAATAAACAATCATACTCTAATTTAATAGAATTATTTTGAATGATGAAGTTTTTTTTTTTTTTTTTTTTTATTTTTTTATGATATTTTTTTAATTTCCTTATTTATTTTTTGAATAAGTTTTTGTTAAATAATAATTATTTAGAATGTTAATAGCAAAAGT
>Ga0099825_1003907_pt1 | contig 19716 bp, 7 predicted proteins | sample SiratroredBW_FD_76838 | JGI IMG/M metagenome (GOLD analysis project Ga0099825, IMG submission 76838) | Root nodule microbial communities of legume samples collected from California, USA - Siratro red BW | ecosystem: Host-associated > Plants > Roots > Nodule | place: USA: California | collected... | reverse complement strand
TTTTTTTTTTTTTTTATATTTTTTTTTTTTAATAAAAAAAAATTTTAAATATAAAATATATTTTTTTAATTTTTTTTTTTTTCTTTTTTTTTTTTTTAAGTTTATTAACATTTTGGGGCTAACTTAAAACTGTCATTCACTTTTAGTAACCAAACAAACCCTTTTACCATTAGATGGTAACAAAATGAATGATCAATTTAAACTTTAAATATGTAAACTAGTGATAATTTAATTAATGAAAGAAACAGAATACAATTTAGGATCATAGACTTAACAAATTTAGCTAGGATAAATTTTAATATCATCTTAGAAAGTAAATTAAGTCTAATTTAATTTTGCAAAACTAGTTTCAAAGGTGAAAAATGTAATTTGATTATATATGTAGTGAAAGTGAAATCTTCCTCATTAAGATATAATATTCAGGTAACAACAGTTGCCTCTTATACGTTCAATTACGAAATCAGATTTTTCTTTCGTTCAAATACTGTAACAATTCACATTTAGGGACCTAGTTGGCTATTTTCCTCTTGATGGTAGAATGGGTAATATCGTAAAGAGTAAATGGTCATTTTTTCCCTTGATTGTGTAAATTGGATAATTGAGATCTAGGAAGGAAATTCTAATTTAATCCGTAATCCATAAATATATATAAAAAAGCTACAATTACGTCCTGTCATGAAGTTTCTTTTTGGTCCATTTTGTCATTAACTTGTAAGGTTTAAGGACCAATTTAAAGTTGTAAAATTTAGAGACTAGTTTGTTATGAAGTTATAAAGTAAAATTTAAGTATAGTACTTTTCACACATTCGAGAAATAAGTAATAATTTTCATCAAATCATCACCGATTTACATATTGAGAAACTAAATTAGTCATTTTTCGTGTTCTTAAATATGATTTTACATCATTATGACCCGAAAAGTTGTCATGCATGTTAGTTCTGCATTTTGTTGATCCACAAAGTGTGTTGACATATGTGTTAATGCACATCATTTGACCTGCCCTAAAGTATAATTTCACATCATTATGACTCGTACAGTTTGCATGCATGTTGGTTCTGCATTTGTTAATTCAAATCGGTGTCTTTTGACATGTATGTTAATGCACATCAGTAGAGCCACTTGTACTGTTTTTGATATATAACGGTTTGTTATCACAGTTTCATATTATTATCACATGACTTTTATTCAAACTTTCATTCAGATAACTTCACATTAGCTACTTTCTTTCTGTGGCGGTGACACAGGAAATAGTAGAGCGTTTTAAAACTAATTTTATAATGGTAAAAACTCTGCATATTGCCAACACTAACACTACGACCCTTTATTACAAGGACCATCTAATCAAATGAGATTCTCTGCAGAAGGTCTGGTCTATACTTGTCTTTAGGGCCAGGCATTGGTATAGGCGGTTGTCCCCTTCCTTATCTCTTACCCTGTGCAGTTAATACTAGTTTTAACCATTACAAAGTTCTACTTCCTCATGGATACATTGTTTTCAGCAGAGCAGTAAAAAATTAACACTATCTCATCCAACAGATTGTGTAAACCATGGCAACTTGGTGCTCTGCACTTTCAGGTGAGTGGTTTCATTGTTTCGAAATTTAAAGTCTATTTGTGTATTTGAGATTAAACTTCTCAAAAGTTATTTGTTACATATTTTGGATAGTGCATAAGATATAAACTTCTCAAAAGATATTTATTACATATTTTGGATAGTGCATAAGATATAAACTGAATTCAAGTCAATGAGAAGACCTATTGAAGTTTAATTTCAGAATGTGTAAGAAGTAGACTTTTAGGAAGTTTAATTTCGGAACGTGTAGCAAATAAAATTCTGAAAGCTTAATTTTGAAATACACGATAGGATTTCAAAATTTTAATACTGAAACATATAAGATAAACTTCAAGCAAATTTGGAAATAGACTCTGGAAAGTTTAATTTGGAAATCAATTTTTACAAAGTTTCTGAACTTACATAGTTTTAGAGAAAATAATGAAAAAGATCAAGGATTGTTTAAAAATAATTGCCAAGTTTCCATCTTAACAAGCAAAATTGGATTTTTTTTTTCTTTTACAAGGGTAATTTTTTTCAAAGGTAAATCTTCTTTGTAGTTTAGTTCCAGGTAAGGCTGCTCACCCCTCCACTTCATTGGGTGTAGATTGAACCCATTCTGAATCTGTTTACAGTCTTATTGTGCATTTCTGCTAAATTGATTCCACTGCTTTCAAATATCAACAGTTCTAACCATTGGGCCTAGTTAAAATATGTCTGGTTGAATTTGATGTTATATGACCTTATGCTTCCTATTTCCAATGTGCATAGATATGCTGAATTCAATAGCCAATATGGGGAAGACACACATGCAATAATTTCCCCTGTTATCTTTCAAAGCAAAGACGATTATGTGCCAGATGCAATGAAACACTAAATGCAGATATCTTTTCTATTGAAATTTAAACCTTAATTCTTGACATTGTGAGAGTAAAAGACTAACCATTTTCTGTAAAGATCCATCTTTGTATGGACATTTGACAATAACTGCATTTGGAGAGATTGTAAGACAGTTAAGTATAAGAAAGATTGGATCATTACATAGAAAAACTGCAAAGACACATGTAAGAAGCACCAAACTTGTCAAACTCTCAAGTTAACTCATAAACACTTACAGGTTTACGTTTTATTAGATTCATATAAACTTTGAAGTTAGAAAAGGAATTAAAAAAGTTAAAGAACGAGTTAACAAATTTGAAATCTTGGTTGTTCATTGACTCTATATTTTATTAGTACTCAAATCATTTGAAGAATTAGACCCTTTTTTAATTGTTTTCACTTTTAAAACTTATATTTTTATGAAATTATACATGATTTGACCATTTTATATTTTAATTTTATTTAACACAAATGTACTGTGATTTGTTACTTATTATGGAATTGAAATGTTAGACTATTGTTGTATTTTTTGTAAGAAGAGATTATTGTTGTATTAACAGTATAATGTTAAGCATATATTACCTGAGTATTTGTTTTTAAACTTTTTTTAATCTCTTGTAGTTTAATTTGACAATCTTCGGCAAGACCCACAGTTATAAGAAGATGGTTTTAGGTTTATTTCTTCATTTTGGTGTTTCTGTAATCTGTGGGCATAATGTGCTTGCATACTGTGGGCTATTCATGTTGAATATTAGCCGGAGAATAAACCAAATGACTTTCTTTATCAGTTAGCAATGATCATATCACGACACAAGGATGGACAGTTGTTTTCCACTTTTTCCATTCAAATTGTTTATAGGAAAATGAAGTAATAGGTTGGTTTTGAAAGGAAGGATTCAATAAAACTTAAACATTCTATTTTGGAAGTGATAGATTGTTTAGCCTATAAGCAAGAATAATGTATAATTCATCGACAACTTTTAGGTTATGATCAATTCTTCATTCAGAAACTTTTCAAAGGATTTCACTAATAAAAATCCTTGAACTTAAAACAAGTTCTTTTTGTCCCTAATTGTCCTTTTAACCTAATTTTCTTAAGTCAGTTAATAAATCTTTAAATTATTCAATAACCTTTGATGCAAATCCTTTTGCTAAGCATTACATGTTGACTAATTGGTGAAAGACATGAATCCGTGGGACTCTACTATCTAGGCACTAGATCGTCAATGTCTTGTTTTTGTTTAGCATCCTCTTCTCCCAAGCTTCTACATGATCGTTTGGGTAATCCACATTTATCAAAATTAAAAATAATGATTCCTCTACTTACCAAACTCCAAGTCTTAAATGTGAGTCATGTTAATTAAGAAAACATATTAGGTATTCTTTTCCGAAAAGAACTGAAACAAGATGCTATCCTAACTTTCTTGTAATTCATTCTGATATTTAGGTTTTAAGTCGAGTTTCATATTGTTATTTTGTCACTTTTATTGATGAATGTTTTAAATGTACTTAGGTTTACTTGATGAAAGATCAGTTTGAACTTTTTAATATCTCTGTGTCTTTCTTTAATGAAATTAAAAACCAAATTAATTAAGTGATCAAGAACTTAAGGAGTGATAATGTCTAGGAATACTTTTAATTTTTCTACTCTTTTAAATTCACAATGAATTTTACACCAATCCATCTTTCCTTATACACTCCAACAAAATGGTATAACAGAGAGAAAAAATAAACACTTAGTTGAAACTGGTCGTACAATGTTGTTTGGTGTGAATGTAATTGACCATCACTAGGGTGATACTATTCTTACCGTTTGTTATCTTATTAATAAAATGTCCTCTTTTTCTTTGGATAAAAAGTTCCATATTCCGTTGTATTTCCAGATGAACCTATGTTTTATATTTCTCCTCCACTTTTTGGTTGTGTATGTTTTGAATGTGATATGTCTCTAGGTTTGGATAAACTCTCAAATGTGTCTTTTTAGGATATTCTTGTCCTTCAAAAGGTTATCGATGTTATTCACATGACACTATAAAATATTACATATATGCAAGTGCCACCTTTTTTTAAAGAAACTCCTTTCTTTTCTTCCTCCACACAAGATGTTAACTTCGTCCAACAGGCCTTGCCTATCCCTTTACTTGAGCCTTTTGTGTATCCTACTCCTAGCATTGTTCCAACTTGTCCCAATAATTCAAATTCTTCTTATCAGCCCAGTTCACCTCTACCATTACCTCCTAACGACAGACTCAAATTGTTGGTCCAAAAGTCCTTTTCATCAAGTATTTCACCATTGTTGTTCCATACTACATCTCCTGGTACTCGCTTTACATGCAATCTTCATCCTTTACAATTTTCTAAGCTATGATCGTTTGCCCCTTCCTATTGTTATTTATCTCTATTGCATCTTACATTACCATTCCTAAAATTGTGAAAGAGGCACTGAATCATCCTAGATGGTGACAAGCCATGATTGCTGAAATGTAGAATCTTAAATATAATGGCACATAGGACTTAATTCCTCTTCGACCTAGACAGAAGGTTATCGGTTTTCATTGGGTTTGCACCATTAAATTTGGGTCAAATGATGAAGTTGATCACCTCAACGCTAGATTGGTGACCAAAGGATATATTCAGATCTTTGGCCTTGATTATGGTGATATGTTTTCTCCTATAGTTAAAATGATTACTATGTGTCTCTTCTTTGCCATGTCGGTTATACGTCATTGGCCTTTCCATCGATTAGATATAAAAAATGTTTTTTTCATGGTGATCTAGAAAAGGTGATATAGAAGAGGAGATTTACATGGATAAGCTCTTGGTTTTGTTGCTTAAGAGAGTTCGACTTGGTTTGTAAGTTACATCAGTCACTCTATTTGGCACAAGCAATATCCTCATGTTCCGTTTGGAAAATTCAATTGCATTGTTCAAACTTTTGGAATGAAACATAGTAAGGTAGATCATTCAGTTTTTTTATCGATAAACCTCTTTTAGAATATGTGTTCATTTAATTGTGTATGTTGATGATATAATTATTAAAGAAATGATACTACTAGAATCTTGCAGCTAAAGGGGCACTTATGCAATCACTTTTAGCACAAAGACCTTAGAAGTCTCAAATACTTTCTAGGCATTGGAGTGTCTTGATCAAAGGAAGGCATTGTAGTTTCTCAAAGGAAATATATGGCTTACTATAGACCAATAGATAACCTTATGGATCAAAATCAAAAATTAATGGCAGATCAAGGTGAACCTCTCTCTGACCTAGAGAGATATAGAAGACTTATTAAGAACCTTATTTATGTCACTATTACTATACCTAATCTACCTTTTGTAATGGGTGTTATTAGTGAGTTTATACAAAATCTTTGTATTTATCATTGGAGTGTTATCATCCACATTTTAAAATGACCCAAAAGGGCTCTAGGGCAAGGTTTGATGTACAAATATAAAGGACAAGGTCTCCTATGGATAGACTGTACTTAGGATATTGTGTTTTCTTTGGAGGCAACATTATTTCTTAGAAAAGCAAGACACAAAATGTGGTTGCCCGATCTAGTTGAATATAGGACAATGACATCTCTCACTTGTGAATTTGTGTGGGCGAAAAAAATTTCTTCGAGAATTAAAATTCTGTGAGATACAGGAAATATAGATGTATTGTGAGAATCAAGCAACTGTTCACATTACATCTAACTATGTATTTCGTGAGAGGATCAAACATATAGAATTTGATTTTCATTTCATTCGAAAGAAGTTTGTAATGAGTTTGTTAGAACTAATGATCAACTAGCGCATATGTTAACAAAATCTGTAAGAGGTTATCATATTCAACTTATATTTTCAAGCTTGGCACATACAATTTGCCTGTTCCAGCTTGAGGGAAAGTGTTAAAATAATTTATCTTGGTCATATTACTTAACTTGTTTAGATAGGTTAAGTAGTCCGCCCTGAAAGGTTCTTTTGCTTATTAACATTAATTACCTGGATATAGCCTTTTCTTATACCTCTTGGTATTCATGATTATACCTCTTGGTATTCTTGATATAGTTTTGTTCTATAAATAACAAGATCAACTAAGAAATAATCAATATCTAAAGTTCTTTTTTATCATATTTTTAGTCATAAGCGTTATCGATATTTCTTTTAACTAATTAGAGTTCGATGATGATTACATGGTATATGTTAAATATATCTTGTATACTTTTGTTTTCTTCCATACTAAATAACTCGCACTAACGATTTAGAAGGCTTAGTTTGCTCCTTCAAATTTTTTTTTATCATTCATAGGTGATAACAAGTGTATGTCACATTTGTTTAACCCATTTGAAAGATGTATGTTAGTATATTAACTTTCTAGACATGAAACGCATAACAATTTTGCAAGGCCTAGTATTTACTTAATATAATACTTCTAATCTTCAACCCAAAATTATCTCGTTATAGGATGACTCTCATTGAGAGGAATGTGGTTTCCATTTTTTCACATCTAGCATGTTAACAAGGCATGACTCAAAGAAAGAGGGCATTATCTGTTTTCACTATAGTTTGTACCTTTAAATAAAGGTGGGCGGTTAATATTATGGCCTTCAAACTTCTGAGTCTTGTTGCATGATCGCATCTTTTGTCTTGTCAAAAATCAAGCCTAAAATATTAGCTTTGGTATCAACTCAAGTAACAAGTTGGCTCTATAATGGGAGGTTAAATAGAACCTAACTCTTTTTTCGCAAGCAATAGACCTTCAATGTACAAGCAAGACCTAACTCTTTTTTCACCCACAATTCTTGTATTATAATCAATTTTCCTTTTGAGAAAATTTTCAAAAGGTTTCACTAATAAAAAAAATTTCATTACAGACACGAATACACAAGTCACTCAGTTATATGTTCTCAATCTCCCTTTTGAGACTGAAAACTGGAGTATTCTTTAGTTGATATCCCTAACTATAAACACATATGATATAGATAATAACAAAAGTAACTCTGAAAGGGAGGATATGGCTAGAAATCTCACGGGTGGGTTGTGTCATAAAGTGAAAAATACATATGTTAACACTTTCCCACAAAAGAACAAATCCTCTTAGTTTTAGAATATTATATATCTCTGTAAGCTTGGATGGTGAATATTTGGAAGCAATAACCTATATATAGATCATCAACAATTGCTTGGTATAATCTTCACTGATAAAATTCCTTTTTGATTGATAACATAATCATTCATCTTTTGTATCGACATTACTTAATATGGCCTCGTATTTTACGTCCACCATTAAGTATAGGAGGTTGCACTTGCTCAAAGATGAATTGTTTGCATTCTTTTAGAATGAATTAATTCTGAGTGTTTTTTCGAACAACGTTTCTTAAAATAACAAGTTCTTTATTGATAAAATGACTCGTTGGAGGTTGATTACACAAATCAAGTTTATTTTGAACCAATTCGAAATTAATATAATTCATTTTATGTGCAAACTGTGTGATTACTAGTTTATTGCATACTAGATTTATCAAATAATGATTAATGAGTACAAGACCCTCTTGCTGGAGACACAAAGTATTAGAAGATTTGGCACAACTTCAACTTCATAGAATACACATTAGGAAACTCGAACAATATAAGCTATTACGTAATATAACACATTTATATTTATTATCATTAAAATTCATTCACAGAAAGATGATCTAGTAATTCTATACAAGTATAAGTCGTCCGAGTCTTAACATAGGGTAATAGTACACTTGTATAATACATGAATTGTTTAAGATGTAGCCAAACTTCACGCCCCACCCATACCATATGATAATTAGTATGGACTACTTGTGTGAAAGTAAGTACTATCATCACACCCCTTTGAATCTTGCAACTTTTGAGAAACAGTAATTTTGTTTTTCGTTTTTGCGAACCTAAGACTAGTCTAACCCTTTATTTGTTGGTTTTCACCAACAGCTGAACAATTCAATAGATAGCTAGGTGAGAAACTCATAAAGTTCACAGATAACAACTTGCTGTCTGAAAACGAAATATTGAACAACATAAGCATTATATGTACAATCTCTGGAACGAGACTACACAAATTTTTTACTTTTGGTTCAAAATGCTGGTGAATTATATCACAGGAGACCACACAAACGTGGTCTTGAGCAGAGATGTCTTCCATTAGCTTTGACAATTGCCATAACAGCAGCAGTTATTCCAGCACAGAGTACAGAAGAAACATAGTGGTTTGTATTTCGGCCAGCTATAAAATAAACATGACAAATAGAAAAATGAGAAAAGAAGAAGAAAAAGAAACAAAAACATCTCTTTATTCGGATGCAAGAAACGAAACGGTATACCTTGCTGTAAAGTGAAGGTTGTTGCTGTCAAACCTCCAATTATCAAAGCTGATGCAACAGGGAGATACTGCATGTATACAGTTTTCCATAAAACATGTCAATGAAGGGTGATGCAATTATCTGTCCATAAAACGTATTTAAATTTGCATGTGCTGAAATGATTTGACAAGAATTTAGCAGTGTGTATTCTTTCCAAAATTAATTAGTACACAGGAATGTATAATGAAACAATCTGTTTTGTCATCAAATCATAACATAACTACGCCAAGGGAAGATGACATCCCATTTATGCAAATCGTACAAAAGCACCACACATGAATTTTCATCTAAGCAGAAGCAGCTACATGGATCAATCTGTCACAATCCACTTAAGCAAAAACATGATATCCAAAAACTGAAACAACTTCTACGTTATTCTGTTAGATATTTGTTTTTGATCTGCATGTTGATTTGTTTTCTATTTTAGTTTCTAGAATAATTGTTTCTAAACGTTAGTATAAAGTATTTCAGTTTTTTCTTTTTATTCAAGATAACTGCTCCTAAACTTTAAGAGAGTAACTTCAGTAAATTATTTTTCTTTCTTATAAATATAAGTTGTTCATGGCTGTAGAGAGATAAGAAGAAATAACAATATATTTTTCTTTATACATTTTCATTATTTTATCTCCTATTCAGTAAAACCAACATATTTCATCCTTCTACCATTTGGGTGCTAGGCGAGATTATTGACATCCTAGATTACAAGGTGTCATCTGAAGCCAACCTAGATATGATAGGTTTATTTGACGAATAAGGGCTACTAATTTTCTTTTCAACCAGGTCAAGGTTGTCTTGTTTGCTTTCCAGGATGGGGGGTTCGAAGAAAATAGAAAGATGAGGACCTGACACTACTTACCGTTAGAGGTTCAAAGTTATTTGACTGGAAAGGAGAAGGAACGTTTCTGCTGACATTATAGTGACCGCTTATCAGATCCAGGGCATCCTGCAAAAGATATGGAACTTACTAAACACTTTCTGAGATTGAATGCCCTCTGTTTAAATGAGTAAAAGAATAATGCACAAAAATGAAGATTGCCTGCCGAATTCCATCATGGAAGTTATTCAAGTAATATCGGGAAAGTGCGCTCACTCCATCTTTAATCATTCCAGTTATTGTTTGTTTCCCATATCTGCACATTATTTCCAGAATGTATCAGTGCCACAGAAGGTAAACATGGCAACACAGGACCTCAACCAAAAGTTCCATACCTAACTAAGTCCCCTTTTAGGGCATGAGTCCCAGCATACTCAAGGCTTATCTCATCACCTTGCTCTGCCCACACTAAATAAAGTATATACAGGTCAAATAAGCGGGGCAATGATTTACAGAGAATGCAAGAACTTATCTGCAAATTCCTTACATATTCTGAATTTTCCATATTCCTCTTCGAGCATTGAAATGCACTCAGAGGAAGTCAGCACTCCAATCCTCTGCAACTGAAGATTTAAAGATTTCTGGGCCAGATAACACTACAAATAACATAAAGATATCATATCAGAAACGGATTAAGAGAAGAACAAGTCCAGCATTCAATTATTCCCTATCAACAAACCTGAGTAACATTTGTTCGATCAAGGGAATCAATACAGTTTGCTCTGAAAAGTCCTCTCTGCTCCTCTAATACATTTCCTTGTCTATCTACCAAGAAGTATCTGCTCAGCTGAAATAGCAATAATTAAAAACCTGAATTATAGATTTGCCAGTATACCTGGATTGTGGCAACTAGCTATTGAGTTAGTATATAAAACTTAATTCTTTCCATTACCTTTGTTTTTCAAAATCCTCCGAGATTTCATCATAGAGGATTTTCAGATTATCAAAGTTTGAGCTCCCACAGTAGTGATGAAAATCAAAAGCAACATATCTGCCATAATTCATTATTGTAAAAATAGACCGTTAAAAGAGAAAGGAAACAAGGACAGAGAACAATCAAGAACACTGAAACAGTTTTAAGTTATAATGCAGCCAAAGCAAACTTCATAATTTCATGGATATAAAACAAGTGTATGCAGAAAAAAATTGTGTTTAAATTGTCACCTCACGTTTTGCTGCTTTTGCATTTCAGCAGCATATGCTGCACTTAGTTGCCCTTCTTCACCGTGCTACAACAGGAAAATTAAAAAGAATTTGCTCAATATAATACACAAAAAATAACAAGCACTTAAAAAGGGAATATTGGATATGATAAGTGGCTAATGATTATTATATCCGTAAGGACATAACCAAACTCAGCCAAAATTAAAAATTTGGAGCAGAGAAAAAGGATACCGGAAAGAAAAAAAAAAATCTTTCGACTCAGAACAAATCTCAAAAATCAATTTGTTGGTTTAAGTAGAAAGAAGAATGAATCCATACTTTATCAGTGAGATCGAGTGCCACAATCTCTCCGTATCTTTGCATGAGATCATGGAAATGACGCTCCACAATCTTGGGCTGGAGTAGGAGTGGAAGGGGAAAAACAAAAAAGAAACATTTATTAATTTAAATCTCATGATAAAACAGTTAAATTGCTGGCACAATTGATAGGTAAAATTATACTGTTTCCTCATGACTGATAACCCTAAGGTGCGGTTTATAGCTTAGATCAACGATCTGCTCCCAGAGAATAGGAATTGATCCTCGAACCTGTGAAACAATCAATTGGAGTGCAAATCACAAATGGGGAGACAAAAATATTGATATTTGTGTGTGTGAGAGAAAAGTGGAGCATCCCTGGGATGGAGAGGTTTTCAGTAGCCATTGCAGGCAAATTTTCACGTCCTATTGCAGTGCTAACATGATAGGCTTCAAAAACTAATTTGCGCCCCCTAAACAACATTGTTTAGAAATATTTGGGCAAAATTGTTAATCTCCCATTTTCTATGTTACCTGTGTTTTAATCAGTTGCAAGACCATTTTTTTTCCTGTGTTCCTGTCTTTCTTCATCCTTTAGACTTCCTAGTTCACTTTATGCTAATTTTTATCTATTTTGTTATGTTCCTTTTGTACCAATTTCATCATCATTCATTTTTGAATCCATTATGTTCTTGTTGCTCCAAGATTAATGGCAATTGTGTGTAAACTGTGGCTTATTATCATGAATTTTTCTGAGTATTTATATGTGCAGTATAATAGCATTCATTCTGCTTTCCACTATAACAGCTTCAGAACTGGTTTCTATATATACGTACACATACTTCTATTGGTATGAATACAAAAGCACTGTAAATTACAGTTATTGGTTGATATTTAATTCCATTGGCTGACTATACCTAGAGGAAGTATGGTATCATTATCCCTACTCGAAACTAAGAAAATTTTAAAATCTCAAAATACACAAAACTATGTTCGTAAAGAAAATAAAATAGTGAATCTATATATTCTGCACATTATATTACTTATTATATATATTCAAAAATTCGAAACTTCATGAAAATACAGCATTCAAAGTCCTTCAGCATGTTTGACTATAGTACAAATTCTCAGAAACATGGACAACATTCTAGTTAAAAACACAATCAGAGTGGATTGCTGGAAATTGATACTGGTTAATGTATAATAATACCTGCAAAAATGAGAACTTGAATTCTTCAGTTTCAAGCAACTGTTCGGTTTCAATAAAATTAGCAGTGTCACCATCAAAGTTAGCTCCTCTTCTCCACATTCTTGTTCCTGCGGCACCATATTGCCATATTATAATGATTTTTTATACAAACATATAATAATCTTATTATATGAAGCTTTTTTGGACATTGTACCTAGACGACGTGTACATCTCCTTGAAAATAATGTTACCATAGCATTTGAATCTTTTAGCTTTAGCTGTGCTCTTTGGAAGCTTAAGCCCAGTTAAGGGAGAACATAGCTGGCTTCTTAAACCAAACAAATGCTTCATTTTTATCATATTATTGGTAATGACAGAATGTGGACACACACACACACATAAAGAGAAATGGGGCAGGGAGAGCAATAGGAGCAGAGGCAATTTAAACTTTAGGATATTCCCTTGCACTATGGGCACAATGAATCTGTCAAGCTGCCATCAAAAAGATAGTTGTTAAGGAGACTACCTAAGGGTCATGCTAAGAATGAAAAAAGGAAGTTCATTAAAACTTTAAACCCTTTTTCTTTATAAACAAAATATTTCCTTTTACTAGTGAAACTAAAAGTACTTTTACTTCATCAAATAGGAAGAACTGCCAAATAATCTAACCTTATGCTCAATAAGCTCTTCGAAAAGATGTTTGTTCCAGACAAATCGAGGGTCAGCCTGAAATACAAATAGAAAATTATAACCTACAACTTTCATCAACTTTCTACTAATAATTGTTGTTGTAAATAGCAGATGATTAGGATAAAAAATATTCCCAATGTCTCCATAGTATTTAGGAAAAAATATCTTCCGAATCTTCCTGTTTATTTCAGCATACTTTTATTTCTTTGTTATTACAAATAGAGATGATGAGAATGTAATTAGTGTGATTGGTATCAATAAAATAATTCTTTATTTTCTTACATAGTTCAAGTATTGCGTTAAACAGTACCAATGGGATGAAGATGCCTTTATTGATATTTCCTATTCTACAATTAAATGCATCGGAGAAATGGTCCAACAAAAAACATGATATAACATGTTGACTCTCCCAAGGGTCAAGAAGCGTGGAAGAGTACCACAAAGAAATGGAGGTCATCCTAATGAAAGCCAAAATTGAGGAGTCAATGGAGGCAGCCATGACAAGGTTCATCCATGGCTTGGGGATATTCAAGATGTGGTGGAACTTTATGACTACCACCACACCTTCAAAAACCTAGTTCACCACAAATGTGGAGCTTCAACTTCAAAGAAGGGGGAAACACAAGAAGTCCTCTAATCCAAGCACTTCCCAACCTTGCAAATAAAGACGTATGAAGGTAATCAATCTCCTTCTAAACCTTCTTCCTCATCATTTCCTTTAAATCATGAAAAGAAAGTGACCCAGGCAAACCCAACATCATCATTCTTCTCAACCTTTTTGTAAGACTCATTCAACAAACCACCCTACTAATGTTACTATCTCTATTAGATGCCAAAAACTATTCGATTATGACTTATCAGAATGTTGGAAAGGAAAGTCTCACTTTATGCATATGAAGAAGTAAATTTCAAATCACTTAACAATGGATTTGATTACAATTATTCCCAGAAGATCAAGAAATATGTCAACTAACCTGCTTCCAGATTGGCTTACTAGTCCACCCATCTACTAACTTGCTTCTTCTCTGCAAACTGGTGCACATGATAAATTACATTTTATGAAAATATCAGCCTTGTCATGATATGAATAAGATATGACTTAGGGTCACAAACTTCTCCAAAAACACTTATAGGAAAGAAAAATAAGAAAAAAAATGAAATAAGTTTCCCATAAACTAATGTGTAGAAGTTCTCCTTATATAACTTACCTAAAATTTAATTTTTAACTTGTGCAAAAGCCTTATTTTAGCTTATGAAGAAACTTATTTTATTTTTTCTTCTAGAAGTACTTCTATACATATTTGCCCAAATAATTCCTAAGATGATAATAAAGCCGCAATAAATTAGTGATACTTACTTTAATGTAATATCTGTTTCGTATGAATAGTACAAGCCTGGCATTGACTCCACTACTTTTAATAGGTTCACGAAGTAAGTCTCATCTTTTTTCTACAGAAAGTAGTATGGGAAAGATGTATCATGTATGTGGATCACACATATACAGAATTTTAATGATGCCTGAATGATTTCTGACTTTAAATCCTTACTTCTTGGGCACTTGAATACCTCAAAGCATCATTACATGCAAGAACTCTCATGGACATCAACCGATATACTGGAAAACCAAGGAAACTTCCAACTTCCTTCCGAGAGGTTATTACAACAGCATAAGTTCCTATGTCCATGCACAAAACATTGAGCCTTAATGAGTATAAAGGAAGTTATGTTGTTCGACTGAGTGTTTACTGAAAAAAATAATTGAGAGTTCTTCTCAAATGTTTTTGCTTGCTCAACCCTTTTACTCTAATGCAGATTAATGAACAGGATTTACTCATGAAGAACGCAACATACTAGACATGCATGCTTAAAAGAAAGATGAAAGAATAACAATTGTATGAACGGCTTCATTTACCAAAAAAGCATTACTATGTGCACATATTGATGTGCAAACAGGATTACATTTATTTCTTGTGGCCAAAGTTCTCAACCAAACAAAGATCATCAGAAGGAACAGGACCGGTTTACATGTTAATACCGTCCAATCTATATGATCTTCACATGCAAAGGACAAATGAGTCAATGTGAAAACAAATGCAAATGCAAGTATACATAAAAATTCAACACGGTAAAAGACAAAAAACATTCTCCAATTCAAAATAGCCATGTTTTGCAAGAAATATACAGTAGTGTCATTGCACGGTAAAATTTGTCACCAAGTGGCACTGGGTCGCAGGCTTCTGGAACAGTTTTATTATATACAAACTCAAGATAAAAGTATACAAGCATATCTACCTACAACCAATCTTATGGTTCCCACCACACCATAAATTGTAGATGTCCTCAATGGACTTCCAGAAAGTGTGTCACCTGTAAAGGAAAAAAACTCAGAACAACGGAAATAATTGCAACAAAATGATCAATTATCAAATGCTCTTTTCATAATTCGCAACGTAGCATACATGGAGCTGAAACTAAATAAACAACTAAGATCCAACCAAACCTGAGAAGGTAGAAACAGTAACCTTTGATCAGAACTGATTCATAAATGTGCAAATGAATATACTCAACATGACAAGATCTTCTTCCCTTTTTCCACAATGACAACCAACCAAACCGATATCCACAAACACACTAAAACATCATATCCACAATTAAACAATATATTCATAAAATTCCAAGTCCCCCTCAAAAAAAGGTTTCCACTTTCAAAATAACTGAACTTTCTAACTTATTTTCTCTGATCAACAAGCAATAAACTTCACAGACATTTCCTGCATTTTCTAAGCAACCAATCACTAAGTGAAGAAACTGAAGCTCAGAAAAGAAGATTACCATCATCAAGTAAATTGATGTTGCCGTCGAGACGGTTAATCCGGAAGCCCTGGTTGGGGGATAGACGGGATTTGATCACGAACTTGTCCTGAAACTCGAGCAGTTCCAGCTCATCGTAAAGCTTGAATCTTTCGAGTGAACCCGAAGAGGGTTCATTGTCCATAGTCACAGAACAGCAGAACAAGACAACCCCAGAAGGAATTTGGCTGGACAACGTTATCAAGACACAATATTTTGCAAAATGATGAGAAAGTCACAGGGACCAAACGAGCATTTCCTCTTCGACAACTAAGAACAATTTGGTGACTTCTTTTATAAAATTACAATCATACCCTCCACAATATTCGTAACCCAATATCTTATTGGTAAACCAGATGAACAAGTGACGTGTTGGATTTAGTTTATTACAAGATCTAATCATGCATTGAATGGTCCTTTTACACCTGTTAAGAGGAAACAACTAATTATATTAAGATTTTTAATTATATTTATCTATTTTTAGAATTGAGCTACTAACATATACTACTGTATTACAAAAGCAAAGTTGTCAAATGATTTTGTTTTATGAATTGTCAAAGTATTGTTGGTTTTTCAAATGTTTTCTAAAGAAAACCTAAATTGTAACAAATAAATGTTTTCTAAAAAACCTGAAGTTATCAAATAAAGCAGAAAAAGAAGAATTAACAGGCCTGAAAAGTTTTGAGAAAATAATTATTAATCCAAAAATTAATGTAGTTTTAAACTATAATCTAATAAAATAAGATGTATTATGAATTTATTATTTTGTATAATGAAAAATTATTAATAATACGTTTACATAAAAAATTATATTGTTAAAAATCATACTGTGACTTTTAAGTTAGTTATTTGAAAGTTTTTTTTTAATAAATGGATCATGCAAAATACCGATATAAATCACATTTTTTTTCATTGCTTTCGAATGGATTAATATTTTCTAATTCTGTTCCATTTCACCTTAATTAATTTATATATATAAAAATTTCAAGTGCACAAGTTAAGCAAATTGTGTAAACTTTGGAAAAGTAAACTAACGCAAAAACTTGCTCCAACCCGTAATACTGACCTGCACCCATCGCGATTTTGAAAAGACAAAATTATCCTTGTATTTAAGAGGAGTGATATTTGAGATATGCGGCTGTTGATCTTGGAAAGCGGCAGTTGAGAGTGGAGCTACGACTTATTCTGATTCCGGAAATTCCATTCCAAAAATTTGACGGAAAAGGAATTTCATAAGTTTAATGACGGGGTGGGAAATTCTTCTACAATTATTATCGACAATTATTCTTGTAAAGGATAATTTAATAAGTAAATAATTTATTCTAATTTAATAACATTTAGAATTTCCTGTAAAAATATTGCTAACATAGATAACATTTTTTCAAAAGATGTGTGTTTTTTTTATTATTTAAAAAAAACATATAATTATAACATGAAATGTAGTTTTCTAAATTGGTAATAATTTTATTAATATTTGTAATAAAATTAATAATAATCTTAAATAATAATAATAAATAATGAGACAAGTAGAAAGATGTAAAAATAATATAATATTAACAATAATTCTAAATAAAAATAATAATAAATAATGAGAAAAGTAAAAAGATATAAAAATAATTTGAATAATTATAAATTTTAATAGAAAACATGAAATGGAATTATGCATAAAAGTTAATAGAAAATTTATCTACGACCTGATTATCTATGAATTTTGATCCGTTAGTAATATGTGGGTAACGTTTGATTACTCACATATTTTTTATCATTACCTACAAATTTTTGTCGCAAGTAAATCTAGTTTTTTTATTATTATAGTTACAACTTACTTAAAAAATCAACTTTTCATATATATATCAATTGTAAATACAACTAGCACTCTTTCCTTTCTATATTAATTATAATCTAATTTAAATGTCTTACTTTTTTTATACCACCTATAATTAAATTGGTACTTAGTTGGACGTACGAAGGTAATTTTTAAGCAATTTTAAAGTTTTATATACTAATATAATTTTTTTTATAATGTAAATATTTTTTTTAATATAATTAAGATAAATTACTATGATATTCCTTTAAGCATTCAAGAATGTTCATGAGAATAAAAAGCTATGACATACATGATACATCACTTTGTACACTAACTTAGTAAATGAATTGCTTAAATGAGCATAATAGATGCTTTAGTAAACTTTAAGACCTTTTGTTTGATATTTGATTTCATCTTAAAGCTAATTTAAATGCCTAAAACAACCATCGTATTGTTCAATTCTTTATTTCATAAAAGAGAAGATGGTTGTTTGAATATATATATATTCTGATTAGTGACGTGTTACATTAGACATTGAAAAAACAATTTAAATTGTCGCAGTTAATGTAGTATCTTCTTCAAAAACTTGAAAAAAAAATTCTTTAAACTAAATAAATAATAAGTTTTTTAACTTAAATTAAATCAATAGACTTAAATAAAACTTTGGTGAAATAAAAAACAAATTAAGAAAATAAAATTTTGTTATTATATTATCTTTTTAATATATTTATATTTCTCAACACGAAAATAAATTTGTATTATAATTTTAATTATGATATAATTGTAATTTATGTATAAACATGAAAAAATTAAAATTATAAACATAATAATAATTATAAAAATCATAAAAATATCTTCATCTGACATTTTTTATTAAATATTTTTTATATTTTTGTATAAAAAATAAACAAATTTACATTATTATAAAAGTGTTTTCAACTATAGTCTTCAACTATAGTCTTCAACATATATCAATGTAAAAATGTATGGAGTCACAAACTTATAATATTTTATAAGTGTTTTACATTAATTGTATTATAATTAGAAGTGTAAAGTCATGTACAATATGTCATTTTGTTTCTCATTGTTATGCTTCTTTTTCTTGATCATTTTGTTCGATATTCATTAGTTGTTAACATTTTTCTTCTTGACGTTCATCAACTTTTAGATACAAACTCATTAGTTGTTAACATTTTTCTTCTTGACGTTCATCAACTTTTAGATACAAACTCACTCTTTCTGTCTTTTGTGTTTAGTTACTTTTAACACTCATTCACGTAGATATTGTCGTATTTACATGTTACATTTCTTGTCTTCTCCTTCCATGTTACCTCTCTTGCCTTCTCCTTCCAATTAAGTCTTCCACTATGTTATTTTTTTGTGAACATATTATGTGTTTGTTTGTGTGTGCTTAAGACAATAATTTATAACTATCACACTGGTAGTTTCCTTTCCTTATTAGTATTGAAGTAAGGAGTAGAAATGTTAGTTTATTTTATATTTTAGGTCATTAGGTGTTGAATAATGTTTGTAGTTCAACTTTACGATAACCATTTGACATATTATGTCTTAAATTTGCTTATTAATATTTTGTTTTGTGTATAAACTTGTGTTTTATTTTGGTTTATTCTTGTTTTGGTCAATTCTTAGGCCAATTGACATTTTTTATCTTCAAATTTCAAATGTAATTATAAAATTAATAATAATTATGTTTATCTTCTTACAATCTCACTAGTATTCTGAAATTTTTGAACAAGTAAAATATATTGATATTTATAGTGAATGTCTCTTTCGATACCGATTAATGTATGATAAGTGCCAAATTTCGGTATTCTTAGACATGAGAATACCGGAATTTGTGAGAGTTTAAGTATTCTTAAGGAAATATTTAACCCCAAATATAGAGTTTTTGGAATCGCCTGTAAAAACTAATTCATGAGTAGAAAGAATCCAATTAACTGCAGTTGTTGTGGCTTTCAGGAAGAAAAATATGAAGACAAAGAAAGATTGGAAGATTGGCGAAGAAAAGAGCTGAAAAGACAA
>Ga0099825_1003903_pt1 | contig 19724 bp, 7 predicted proteins | sample SiratroredBW_FD_76838 | JGI IMG/M metagenome (GOLD analysis project Ga0099825, IMG submission 76838) | Root nodule microbial communities of legume samples collected from California, USA - Siratro red BW | ecosystem: Host-associated > Plants > Roots > Nodule | place: USA: California | collected... | reverse complement strand
TTTGTGTTTTTTTTTTAAGTGTTTTTACATTTATTTCAGCGAACTTCGCAACAACGATTTTTCTATAATATCAATAGTTAAGAATGAGTTTATCATAGTAAAACTTATTTGCCATCAATTTAAATATAATCTACACTCTAAAATTCAAAATTATATATAATTTGATATATTTAAAAAATATTTAATTATTATCCACCATGCACATTCCACAGACTGTTGAAAATTCATCTGAATATATATATATATATATATATATATATATATATATATATATATATATATATATATATATTTCACTATTTTATTTTTTTGTTTTTTTTTTTTTAAAAAAAATAATATATTATTATATATATATTTTATATAAATATATATATATATATATATATATATATATATATATATATATATATATATATATATATTACAGTAGTATCATGACATTTTAATATTTTACATTAAAGTATATTTTTTTTATTTATTTTTAATAAATTTCGCTCTGATATTTAATAATTTACTTTCAAATTTAACTTAATTTTATTTTTTTAATAGGAATTGTTTTTCAATTGTTAACACAACTTCAAATCATATTTTATTTATTGGAGTCATAAGTATTACATTCACTCATAAAAGTTATAAAACTTAATCAGTGTTAAAATAATAAAGGGGACCAGTGACGGATCTTAATATAATTTTTTTAAACTTATATACATGGCCTAGTTTTAATATTTTTAATGTTATAAATCAATTAGAAATAAAGTTATTAGCCCTCTCTATTTTGTTGTGCAGGATATTGGTGGATGCTGAAGCAGAGGAGGTGATAGAATGGAGACCCAAGAGAATTATTTGTTAAAGGAATTGATACTGTGTTTGAAAATTATTGATGGAAATTTACTCATTATTTTACTGTCTTTGTTTGTTTATTGTTCCTCCGGAACAAATTTTACATCAAAAACTGCTAATCCATCTAAATTTGAATTAGGTTTAAATGATACTTCATGCAATAATTTTAAGCAAAATATTACACAAAAATAATATATTTAAAAAAGAAACTAAATTTTTGAATGATAATATAAATTGGACATGAGGTGAACAGTTTGGTGAGTAATTAATGTAAGATTTTAAGTTTAAATCTTATATTAATATAAGAAAATAAAATTTATATTTTATGCGCAGATAATTGTGGTAACAGCTCACCTTAGACAATAAAATTCAAAGTAATTTTCAACATTTTAGTTTTCTCTCCAGTTATATTATTTTTATAATATTATAATCATATGTTAGCTTATTTTTGAACAATTTTAAATATTTAACTATGGTTAATACTAAATACCTTGAGTAAAAACTAAACAATAGTTAAATAAACATTAAAAATCAGTAAAGCACATTTTTTAAATATAAAAATATTTCAATAATAATAATAATGATAATAATAATAATAAATCTGTGTAAATAGTATTTCTACATCATGCTTAAATTCTATATTTTTAGATTATAATTTTTAACTTTTCTTCTGAAGACAATATGTCATATCAAGTATAAAGGCACTAAAATGGGATAAGCACTTGCTAATAAAACAAACAAACAATTAATATAATAGTTAATGTAGAGAAATTCAAATTAGAAAATAGAAGTAGGTATCCTTATTGCGGGTAGGTTTTCTGTTTCTAACCTTTTCTCAGAAATTCTATTTTTATTTGAATATTCCGATATTATTTATAATATAATATGGTTCTATCAAACAGACAAAAACACGTTTTTAATAAATCTAAATATTAATTAATTTGAAAAAATTCGTATTTCCTCTATATATTTTAGAATAATCATATCATGTTTGTTTTGTAACATAAGAAATTCAAATCTAGTTTTCTAAATCATTTAGTGATTGAAATAAACATTCAAAATGTTATTAGTGATTATACACATTCCAAACTCAAAAGCAGTAACATATATATATATAGTGGTGAATTTAGATTAATAACTGGAGACTAAAATTATATAATTAAACTAAAAAAAATTTAATCTTTAATCTCTATTCAAACTTACTAGAGTTATCCTCTACACAAGGATTTTTTATTTTTTTTTTTTACATCCATTACCCTCGCTTTATATGTGAAAAAAAATAATATAATTAAATTAAAAATAATTTTAATCTTTAATATCTATTCAAACTTACTAGAATTATCCTCACACAAGGAATATTTTTTTTTCACATCCATTACCCCTCACTTTATATGTGAAAAAAGAAACGAAACAACTATATTCCTTAATCATCTTTATCTCTATTCTCAAAAGAAAAAATATAAACAACAATGCATTTTTATATATATATATAAAGTTGATAAGATTTGTCTGAAGTTGATAACAATATAAAATTCAGCATGCATTTCCTGCCACTTATATGATAATTATAATTCTTCTACGTAGACACGTGTTTCTTAAAAAAATATTTTATATAAAAAATTATTTAATTGTAAGTAATAGAATTTAAGTGAAAAAGAATAATTTCTAAAGAATTTATATGAGGAAATTCCAGATTTTTATAAGTTCTGCAAAAAAAAAGCTTACAATTAATATTTATGGATGATATATTAATAAAACTCTACTAAAAATTAAAACGTAAATATTTTTTAATCAATAGAATTAAATTTTAAACCAAGAAAGTTTGTTAAATAATAAATATTCAGTTTCTAATATAGATTTTGTTTGTATATATTTAATGGTAAAAATAATAAAATATCATTTAATTACTGAAAATTTATCCCATTTATAGTTAAATTATAAATAAAAAACTTCAAATATAATAACAAAAAGTAACTTTCAAAATGTTTTATTTAATAAATATTATTTTATGGATGGCATCTTAATAAAAACGGGCTACAAATTAAAACGGAAATATTTTTAATCAATATAATTCAGTTTTACACCAACTAATTTTGTTAAAGTATAAATATTAGACTATAATATAGATATTTTTGTATGGATTAAATTCTAAAAATATAGTTTAAAAATATTTGACTTAATTTGTAAGAAATATATCAGTTAAAGTGTAAATAAATACTTAAAATATAATCATCAAAACTTCATTTTGAAAGTAATTTATTTAAATTTTTTTACCTGTACTTTACAAATATTCTATCAAATTTAGTATCTTAATCAATCAGATAAATTTGAATATCTTTAAAATTTGATTATCACTAGTCATATAATCATTTTTTCTTTTACTTCTATGCTCAAGTGAATTTTTGACATTCTTACCTTATGAAGCACATGCAATGCATATCTCCATCATAAATACGTCTAATGATGTAGACCTGTTTGAAACTAAATTCAATACCACATGTATTTTAGGATTAATAGTTCTTTTACGAAGGTAATTTCTAGAAGATGTCTTAGGTATACAAGTCTATCTCATAAGGGATTTTGTGAAATTATTAATGATTGATACATACAGATGCAGACTATAAATCTATAATTATTTAATTTAACATAATTTCTCATAAAATGGTGTTTAATATTAATATGCTCCACACGTGAATGTACTATGAAATTTTTAAAAAGATTAATAGTTACATCATTATCACAAATGATAGAGATGTTGTTCTCATAAATGATGCAGTCTCCTAGTTTATTCTTGATCACATTCCATAGTATAGGCTAGAGCAACAAGTAGTATATGAGATATACTCTGTTTAATTAGTTAAGAGAACTCTATAGTCCTTTACTTATTGCTGTCCATGCATCCTTCACTTGTGTTTTTTTATTTATTGCTGTCCATGCATTTTTCACTTGAATTTTTTCCTTGTACTTTGTCACTCCTAATATCCAAGCAACCTGAAATTTTCTTTACGCTAGAAGAAAAGGTCAAGGTTAGTTGTTCTAAGGAGGAAAAGAAAAATTTGTTTAACAAATACTAAATGAAATTCTTGTGAGTTCTATTAAATGAAATTTTTTGAGTTCGCATGGAAAACTTACACATTAACATAGAACAAACATTATATCATACCTAGATATAATAATATATAAGACTGAACCAATCATTTATCGATTATTACTATTGTCTATTAGTGCATTCATTTCTTAGACGTTATCTAACTTGAATTTCTTTTGGAACCCCTTCACATGTTATGCTTGACGGAAGTAAACATCATTTCTAAATTTCTTGATTTGTTGTTTTAAAAGGAACTTTACCTTATCTTGCTCATTTCAAACTCATTTTACATGAGCTTAGCAAATTCTTCACATAAAGAATCATTAGTAGAACAAAAAGTAATATCATCAACATAAATTTGAACAATAATATCCATTTTTCTTCTTGAAAAACTATTGTGAAAAAAAAAAATAGATAGTTTTTTAGAATAGGCTCAAGAGCTTATTTTAGACCATACAAGCTCTTGTACAAGTTAAAAACACGTGGAGGAAAATCATTATTGTCAAATTCAAAAGGTTATTCTACATAGACTTCCTCTTATGTGTCATCAGTAAGAAATGTCTTCTTAACATTCATTTTGTATAACTTCATATTTTTGTGAGCTCTAAATGAAAGCAAGATGTGTATTGTCTTGAGTATTACGATTGTTGCATATATGAGTAACCTTTGACCATTACTCTAGCCTTGTTCCTCATGATATTACCTTATTCGTCTAACTATTTATGGAAGACCCACTTTACTCCTACTATAGTCTTATCTTTTAGTAAAGCAACAAGCTTCTAACTGATAGAGCTCTTCCAGCATTGCTCATGCCCACTCCTAGTTATTTAGTTCCTTATACATGGTCTTTGGCTCCATTTAGAATATGAAGGTGGGATTTCCTTATGATGAGTTTATGAACGAAGATAAAAGAAAATGAACAAATGTATTAAATTATAAAAAGGATAACAAGAAACATGATAAGAAAAATACTCTTAGTCCTAAAAATAGTTTGTTACTTTCTTGTCTTGTATTTATTAGGTTCATAATAAATATATGTTTTTATTTTATTTTATTTTGTGTGATTATTAGTTGTAGAATAAATTTTTAGTGGGCTAATTAAAGGTCGATTTAATTAGTGGAAGATTTCGATCACAAAGAATAAGGGTGTACTTTGAGCCTTATGGTTGCAAAGAGAAGCTAATGAAAGCATAACTACTTGGAGCAAGGAAAGCATGATCAAATATCACATATGTCTCTCTAACCAGTGCAAAACCAAGCAAATTTGAAGTTTTAAAATTCAAATCTCCTTTCATACAATTCAACCAAAGCTTTTTAGATGGGGATTTGCATTTAACTTCCTTTACATTTGTATTTTGCATTTGAAGATGGTTTCTCACATAAATAGTCATGCTTATTCTTTTGTAAGATACTTTTGATATATTGAAATTAGAGATATTATTCTTGATAATTTAAGTGTGAAATGAGTTCTTTAAGTCTAATCTTGATTCTTAGAATTAAAGTGATGATTCTTCAATGGACCTTATCATGGAGATTTATAGAGTCTTTTCCTCTTCTCTAAGTAATACACCATTTTCCATCTCCTAAGTTTTCTCACATTTCTACCAGTTCTCTTGTTTTTAATTGTCTTGTTTAATTTATTATGCTCTTATCTTACCCATAAATACCAACTTTCACACTTATATAATCCTATGGATAATATTCTTGTTCAATGACAAGCATATTTAAGTTTTATTCTGATGTGAACCATTGAAGGTTTGTAAGATCTAAACCAATTCAGTAAGAGATGATGGTTTCATTCTCCATGAGAAAACATTGGTTGGCACAAAGCAAGAAGCCATGAAAGGAGAAAAGCATTAGGCGATTCATGACAATGAAGGAAACAAAGAAAAGAAAACATAAAATGGATTAAAGGCAAGAAGAATGATGAACACACCACCATCAAAGATGAAAACCATCAAGGATGAGTGAAGGAGGATTCGCCACTTGAAAAGACTTCTCAAGATAAAAATGTTAGCATAAATTTAACTTTCAATGACAAGTGCACCAGTCACAAATGTAACAAGTAATACATATCGTTCTTTTCCAAAGGACTTATGTAATACACGATAATACTCACAATTATAATAAAATTAGACTAAAGAATAACTCTAAAATTTGGAATGTTGTGCGAAAAATAAAATTATGCAAAAAACAAATTATATATTTTTATTGATTTTTGTCAAATCTTGAATTTCAAAAAAAAGTTTAAGAATCAATGAGATAAAATTATAGGGATAGACTTCGCCATACCTCACTCTCATGTATAAAAACATTTACCTTCTTTCCTTCCAAATGCCAATGTCAACCCATCCAAATCCTAATTCCTTAGGTGAATGAGCCTAAACTTTTCTATTAACTATTAATTCTTTTATCAATTATATAGAAAGACTTATTTTTGTTACAAGAGTTTAAGACAACAAATGAATCATGCTCTGTTCCTATGCAAGCTTTCCTTAGGTATTTCAATTCATATCCATATTACAAATGATATTTCCCAAATACCCTAAGAATCAAATATCAAGCCATGGAGAATCACAACAGGCATTAGAATTACAATACTGACACCGAAAGGAAAGAAAAGTATATAAAACCAATATTGGTTAAATGAGAGTTTAGTAGGTTACATCTAACCCCAACAACAATAGGTTTAGTTCCTCATAGTCATGAGAACATCAAACATAAAATATGAACAATGGAAGAAGATGATGATTATACCAAGAAATCCTAAGGTTATCGTCCAAGACTGACTCTTGTTCTACTCTGGCTTTAGACGATTTAACCCTAACGTAGGTAGTCTTTAAATAAATTTTTCAACGACGTTGGTGTCCGACCCAACTTCGATGGTTTTGGACTCAACTTCCCCACAGAGATTCATGGCCCAACTAGCGCCCAACTCAACTCCAGCGGTGTTAGGCACGACTTGATTGTGTCAACTTCGCTTCTATATCTTCTTCATGGACTCCAATCCTATTCTTTTCAATCTAGTACTTCCTGTTCACTTTTTAAATAAAATAAGAAAAACTAGTGTAATTTTCTATTCTCAGACTCCAATAATCTATTATTACCAAAAATCTAATAAAATAAAGAAATAAATTAATTTCAAGCTTAGAAAGAGTTGATTTTATTATAAAAATTGACTCCTAAATATGATTAAAGTAAATGTTATCAAACTTTCAAAGACTTAGAACCTTGTCTATTGTCAATCAAAGATAACTTGGTACTAATAAACATTACTTAACAATGGTATAACAACTTAGAGACAAATTTATCTTGCATTAATATTACAAAAATTTTAAATATACAATTCAACCTTCCTTTATTGTATATTTTACTTTTATATATTTTTTACATGTTTTCAGTTATAATTAAAAGCATTAGTTACACTCTCTCTCTCTTCCTGTCTCTCTCTCCCTCCCTTTCTCTACCTCCCTCTCTCTCCCCCTCTCCCTTCCTCTCTCTCCCTCTCTCTCCTTCTCTCTCTTGGGCTCTCTCCCTCTCTCTCTTATATATGATAGAGAGTCCTAGAGTAAAGTGGAAAAAGAGAGTTAATAAGAAAAAAAAAATTACTATACTCTCACATGATAAATTCTTAGACTGGTATTGAAGAAAAAATTATAATTATTAAAATGTGTCCAAAGACACACTTCAAAGCAACAACCTTTTACTAATATTTAGATTTGAAATTAATTAGTTTCCTCCTGTTAGTTATTAGTTATAAGAGAAATCTTGATAAAAATTAAACAATAATACATCTTAGGAATAACAATACAGGTCAGCCTGTAGAAAAATATTTGAACAGACTGACTATTTTAACTCTTTGATTAGTTTAGTTCTGTCTGGAATAACTCGTATCTTGTGTAGTCAATGATAAAATGAAGTGTCGCAATAAAAAAAGCTAATATATTTTAATGTTATTGAAATAAACAACAACTATATTTTTAAAATTAAGACTCAATGATAATTAATTATTATAATTTTTTTAATAATTTAGACAATAATATTTCTTTTTATATTTTTTTATTCATAAAAACTATAACTTTAACCTTTATTTGATATAAATATTAATCTTATTTCTTTAACTTATTTAAATTTTATTTCAATAATAGACTTATAAGATATAATAAAAATGTAAGAGATTAAACTAAAATTATTGTTACGACATTTATATATAATTTTTTAAGATTTTTTTTATACAGTTTAACCCACAAATTCACGAATCAATTATTATGCAGATTAACAAAATTAATTCACATTTTATGACGGGCAGGCAGGCCGAACCCACCTTTATGGGCTAAATGAGAGGTAGCCCGCATTGCAATATCTTCATTTCCTGGTTTTCGAAACCTGTTCACTCTCCTGTGCTGTTGCACAGAAACGTTGGTTTGTCTCATTTTGTGGCATTGATTTGATTGATGCTTATGTGGTGGTTATCGAATTCAGTCTTCAATCAATAGACATTGTTGCAAAATTGTGGCTTGAATTTGAAGGAATTGATAGTTTTGTTGGATGATTGTTCAGACAAATTGAACTCCTTGACGAGTAGCATTAGGAACCTAAGATGCATAAACGCATTTCTGAGAGAGGTACAGGAGTCAAAACATGAGACATGTAGACAGTTAAACGAATAGGGGAGGACTAGGTATGAATCAAGGTGGTGGAGAGATTTAAGGTAAGTATGTGGAAAGGAAATAGGAGGTCAATTGTTTGATGAAAATATCCTTTGGAAGTTGCAGAAAGGTAACAAGATTTATTTTTGGGAGGATAAGTAGATGGTGACACAGACACTCCTCTTATGAACAGATTACCTAAATCATATGCAGGTACAAGAAAGAGGAGGACAACATGGCGGTGCTAGGAGTATGAAAAGGAAATAAATGGGAATGGTGTCTAGAAAGGAGGAGAGGGTGGTTTGAGTGGGGAAAAAGCCTTGCTGCAAACTTTATAGCAACAATAAAACAAAAGATCATATGTAAAAACCGTAAGGATGCGTGGGTGTGGAGGCATGAAGAGGTAGATGAGTACATGGTTAAATTAACCTATGAAAAACTGTAGGATTGGACTGAGGGGGAACATACAGATTTCTATAACAAGTTTTGGAAAGTGAAGGCTCTGCATTCGACACAATTTTTCGCTTGGAGAGTGTTCTTCAACAAAGTGGGAACAAAAACTAATCTAAGACGTAGTAGAGTGGAAATTGATCATGAAACTTGTGTTATGTGTTGTGCATAGGCAGAAATTGCGAGCCACATGTTCTTCACATGTAAATATACAATGTGGAACATGTGTAATAGATGAATTGGAGTTTGGTCAGTGCAACAAGACCATGCCATGAATCATTTCCAACATTTCACCATTCTGGAATTAAATAGCAAGGGTAACCTGATTTAGAAATGTGTATGGGTAGCAATCGTTGATGGCATTTAGAAACAAAGACTTTGAGTAGATACTGAAGAAATTTTCAATACTGCACAAAATAAAGTATGGGCCTGGTTGAGATACATGTTTCAATTTGGCAAACTTCTCCTATCTTAAGTGGTATTTTTGTCCAATAGGGTGCATAAAATTTGTACCTTAGTCACCTTGCTATTGTGGATATATGGACTGGGTTATTAGGTTAATGAGGCTCATAGGAACACATAAGAGGTATGATAGATTGAATTTATAAGATCCTAACCATTTTGGCCTCATCATATTCATTTCGTAATAGTGTATTCTAGGTATTTAAAGTAATCATCTTTGTTGAAGGCATTGGAGCTTCAATAAGAGTTCATTCTTAGACTAAGAAGGTACAAACTTAGCATGCATACATTGTTTTAAATGCTCCCAATAGACCACCTGTGACCTTTTGTTTTATCCAATGTCTATCATATTTTATGCCACTAAGTTAAGGCGTACTGTTAAATGTAGTTATTTGGACCTTCTAGTCCTCATCAAAATTACAAAGATAGAGGTTTTTTTCAACTTTAGCCTCTCATTTAATGTGCTTTATTAGACCATTGATGCCATGAAATTTTAGAATATTGATGTTAGTTTTTTTTTTCACTTTAAAATTAATATATTTATGTATTCTACAATCATATCTTTGAACCTCTAAATTTTCCTCTTCCTCTTGACTTTTATAACGAGAATAACTTCTTAAAATCCTTCTTCTTATTGTCCATAATGTTTTAACTCTTCCACTACAAGAAAAACTATTTTAACATCTACAAAAGAATGGACGTAAAGCAACGAAAATCAACATTATAACGTTTACTTAATCTCTGCTAAACGTTCGCAAAGAAACAGACACTATATATGCATAAAAGAAAACAAGATACCATTGATTACATAAAAAAACACAAATTGTGTTTATTAAGCCCACTCTACATAAGGCATCGGCTCAATCCGCACTTATGTGAAAGAAAATTTAAAACAAAAATAACATCTCAAAACATATGTTAAAAAAATTGCTTTTAGCGTCCATGTAGCCCACGCTAGAGTGAGTGACAAAACATAATAAAATGTAGGATTTTATTAGTTCCCCTCCATTCCATAAAAGTGTTGTCAATGATAGAAAAACCTTCAACAATAACGTTCTAACTCTCTACTCAGTCCTCCCAATTCAAACACACATTCACGGAATGCATTCCGTTATGATTTGTTATTATTTTCAGATTGTTGAGTAAAACTTGAAAATGATATGATCTCAAATTCATTGTGTAATGAAAAACATATGATATGAATTAAACTTTAAATATTAACTTGTTATATCACAATAAAAATAGTGACACAACCAACCGTGTAAAAATAATGACATTGTGACAATGAAATTGTGAAAAATTAAACATAGGAGAACTAAATATACTGATAAATTTGGCCCATTCTAAAAAAATATTATTTGTTTAAACCCCATTACTAAATTAAATCACTATATAATATACCTTTACTAATGAGGACAGTGCATGAAAGATAGGAAATTTGAACACAATATATGCCAATAGAAGAAAATGTAGGTTTCACACAACGACATTAACACATAAATCACAAATTTGAACAATTGTATTTGAAAAAGGTTTAAGAAATATTTTAAAATATTATAATTAGAGAAATAAATTAGTAGAATATCACGAATAATCAAGAGAAATCAAAAGTATTTATTTAAAATACTTTCTATATTTAGTTTTCTAGAATTCTATACTAAGTGAGCTACTATTGTAAACAAAAAGAAATACATTCAAGAAAAACCTTCTTCCCTATTATTTGTTCTTTTTTGTTCATATTTTTCTTTTTATAATATGATATTTTCATTTCATCATATTTATCATATTCTTGTCTAACCTTTCCTAACCCACGATACCATCGTAAGATGGTATCAGAGCAGTGTAAGATCCTGGTAACTCATAAACCAACATCATTGTTCCATTATCCCTCACAACCAAAAAACACCAAAAAAATCAAAAATGTCATTTTCAGATGATGAAATTGGCAACAGCATATGAATCAAAACCAGAATAACTCCTCAACCATTACTAATGAGCTAACTTTGCAAATTGCAAATATGCTTCATAATGGCCTAAGGATTCAGCAAACACAAGTCAATCTTGACAATATTCAATTAGTTTCAAATTAAATGGAGACAATTATCCGTTGTGGGCAACACTCATGAAGAAAGCTATCGGTGACAGAGGAAAGAAGAGTCATCTGACAAGTATACTCCCGGCACCAAAAGAGACAAAACCAGTATATGAAAAATAGGAACAAGCAGATCAAACTATCTTCACCTGTTTAATTCAGAATATTGAGACTAGTTTGATAAACAATGTTTTCTAATTCCCAACCGTCAAGGCTTTGTGAAAGGGATTGGCTAATACCTATGGAAACGGCACTGACCTAGTGCAAATCTATGATTTACACCGAAAAGCAAACACACAGAAACAGGGACAGGGATGGAGTTGGACGGCATCCATCACAACGAGACAAGAAAGACAAAAGTCACCTCCACTGTACTCATTGCGAAATGAAGAAACACACCAAAGTACCTACTTCAAAATCGTTGGTTATTCCAAATGGTGAGAAAATTCCAAACTAAAAAATCACAAGGCTGCCACCGTCATGGGCATCCCGCAGACCATTAGTAGCAGCGGTGGTGACATCGGAAGAGAGGAAGAAACAAAATTGCAAATCGTTCATGGAAGAGTCGTGATCACTCATGGAGGTGAGAAAAGAGAGGAGGATACCGACCTAGGAAAATCTGATCAATGGATTTTTTATTGTAAGGCAACTGACACCATGACCCATGACCCATGACCCTCATGATTTTGACAGTCTCTCCACACCTGTTAAAAGCCATATTGAAACAGCCAGTGGAGAATTAGTCGTGGTCCAAGGAGGAGGCTCAATGGTTTTTCAAAAAGATTAAAATTAAAAAATTGTCTCTATATTCCTGCATTATCATCAAAATTACTTTCTGTAAGGCAAGTTACAAAGGAGCTGAATTATGTGGTTCTCATATTTTCTACTTTTTGCCTTTTACAGGACATTCTTACTAAGGAGATCATTGGGTGTGGTACTGAACATGGAAGTCTTTACTATGTTGATAAGGTTTCTCAAAAGGGACATGCCATGCTTGCTCACGGAACGGTTACAAGGCAACTCTGGTTATGGCATAGATGTTTGGGACATCCATCATTTGGGTACCTTAAGATTTTATTTCCTAGTTTATTTACTAGTAACACTGAGCCCATCAAATGTGAAACTTGTATACGGGCAAAGAATCATAGAGTTACTTTTCCTCTTAAAAACAATAAAGTCAATTTTGTTTTTTCATTAGTACACTCTGATGTATGGGGCCTAACTTCTAATTACCATAATAATCAATTTTAGTATTTTCTATTATTTGTGGACGATTTCTCTGGCATGACGTGGGTATATTTTTTAAAACACAAATTTGAAGTAGTCGATAAGTTCTATGCGTTCTATCAAATGATTCACACTCAATTTGACAAGAAAATCCAAGTACTTAGATCGGATAATGGTGGAGAATTTGTTAACAAATCAATGCAAGAGTTTTTTTTAAAGAAAATGGCTTAATCCATCAAACTTCCTGTCCAAACACACCCAAATAGAATAGTGTAGCAGAACGAAAAAATCGTAAGCTACTAGAGATTACTCGGACCATGATTTTTTATGCACAGGTTCCGACATGTTTTTGGTCCGAAACTGTCGCTACTTCGGCCTGTCTTTTGAACAGACTACCGTCCCAGATCCTTAACCACAGAACACCCCTACAGATCCTAGCTACTCAGATTGATATCCCTCCTGTCTAAATGTTACCACCACGAGCTTTTGGGTGCTCTTTGTTCATTCATATTCTCAAAGCTAACAGAACCAAATTTGATCCATGTGCTGAGAAATGTATCTTCGTTGGATATGCTACAGATGAAAGGAATATTGATGTTACAACCTAGTCACTCATCGTGTATATGTGACTATGGATTGTGATTTTTTTAGAATCAGAATATTACTTCAGTAGCCAACTTGATGTTCAGGGGGAGAAAACTAGTGACCACCAAGTTGGTTAGGCAACCTTAGTTGCCCAGAAATTGTTCCAAAAGAGCAAGTAGATGGAGCCAACGAACATGTCTCTGTCAACGTAGGAGGGACCAACACAACCAATAAGAATTCTTCTGAGAATGTCCAACAAGAGGTAAGTGATCTTCATTCTATTGAGTTGTCACCTATTATGAATGAAGTCACTAACAATGACAGGTAGCTCCAGATTCAGAGCCTTTCACACTTTCGCAAAGAAGAAACAAAGGGGTATCACCTGACTGATATTCTCCAGAACATGTTTCTGGAATTCCAGGTATCCTATGAAGATAACCAAATAAGGAGTGACAGATATTGCAAGAGCTTTTCTTACCTCCCTTCTAACTGAAAACATTCCCAAAACAGTTCACAAAGCTAGTAAGAAGGTGAATGGCGAGAAGCTAAGAAAACTCTAGAAAATAATAGAACTTGGGAGAAGTGCATCTTATCGGTAGGAAAGAAACCAGTAAGGTGTCGATGGGTTTTTACCATTAAACACAAAGCAGATGACACCATTGAGCTATATAAGGTAAGACTGGTGGCAAAAGACTATACACAGACTTATGGCATTGACTACTCAGAGACTTTCTCACCAGTTGCAAAATTGACACCATCAGAGTACTATTTTCAATAGCAGCAAACAAAAATTGGTCACTCCATCAGTTTGATGTCAAGAATGCTTTTCTGCATGGGGATTTGAAATAAGAAGTGTACATGAAAGCTCCTATAGGGTTCTCTAAAGACTTAAAAAAAATAAAGTCTGCAAATTAAAAGAGGCATTCTATGGGCTTAAGCAGTCTCTACATGCTTGGTTCGAAAGGTTTACAGTGGTAATGGTACAAACAAAGCAACTCTGACCATACTTTATTCTTCAAAAGAAAAGGAGATTTGATCACATGTCTAATAATATATGTGGATGACATGATCATAACCGAAAGTGATATAAAAGAAATTACACGACTGAGGAATAACTTGTTCAGAGAATTTGAAATGAAGGACATAGGTGGACTAAAATACTTCTTGAGAATAGAGGTTCTTCGCTCCAACAAAGGGATCTTTATTTCTCAAAGAAAGTACGTCGTGAATTTACTTGCAGAAATAAGAATGGTCGATTGTAAGCCAACAGATACTCTCATACAAGTTAACCATGATTTTTATTTTTGACTTACATATAAACTAATTTAATTTATAAAAAATTAAATATTCTTTTCTATAAAAAGGTTATGAAATATCTCATCATATATATATATATATATATATATATATAAGTCTTTGGGTGAACAGTGGTTGATAGTAACAAATTAAATGACAATCAGCAAAAGGAAATATAATATAATATAATGGTGGTAGGAGGAATTCTCCCGTCTTTTTTATGGTACCTACGCATTTGAGTGAAGTGAAGTTTGACCCGTTTAACTCCTCATCCCAATAAATATGTATTATAAAAGAATTATAATTCATATTTTAAAGAGATTTTTATTTTTATAAGTTCTATCTCTTTTATAAAATTCACAGTTTAAATGAGTCAGTTCACACATAAGATATTTTAACATTTGCTGATAATAATTTACTCAGTTCCAATTATTGGATCTGTGGTTGCATTGTATTTGGTGATAAGAATAAAAACAAAAAAAAAATATTAGAATTTTGAGGATTAAAACTTGTTTAAGCTGTGTGAGTTGTGCAGGTTAGATTTTAAAAGATCTGCATTAAAAATTTATCAAAAAAATATAAATCTGCACTCAGTGAACTTTTGTCAAATATCCAACTCTACTCCTACTATCTTCAATTTAATAATATATATATATTCACTCTGGTATTTGATATTCTTTAAATATAAAATTTATGCTTTATTTTTGTATTATATATATAATAATCTAAATATTTGTTGAATATTTTTTATAAAAAAATATAATAGTATGAAAAATTTAATATTGAAATTATATATATTTTTTAATCTTAAATAGTAAAAAAGAAATTATAATTATAAATAAATAATCAAACAACTTAAGGTTATTGTGATAATATAAAATAAAACAACAATTAGGATAAAAACAATGAAAATGAACTATATTTACCAATAGGAATTTATTTATTTTTTATCAATGCACAGTATATTCCATTTAACATAGAAGGATGTAAAAAAGTTTGTACAAAATTTTAAAATAATTATTAATCTTGTTTAAAGATACTCTAAGCTTCTTTATTTTTTGACTCTTTTAGCACTGGCTGTGAAAATTATAACAAGCCTACATGGTATCTTTGGAATTGACTATTTTATCATTGAAGTGCAGATTAAGTATGGATTATTTCATAATTAATTTTTTTAAAAGAAATATTATTATAAAATAATATCTTATTATAAAGTAAAAAATAAATAAAATATATAATAATGAAAATATTCTCCATCTCTCTATCAAGAACAAAATCAAAAAATTAAATATTTTTAACAAAAATAAAATTTTTAAAAGTAAAAACAAAAAACTTAAATATTATTTTAACTCATTGACGTGATACAATTGTTTTATAGTCCTTTAAAAATAATTTGCAATAGTTGCAAAAATATCATAGTTATTTTTTAATATTTTAAAAGATATATAGTAATTGTTACTTAAAAACTCCCTGAGTCACCCAACCAATCAATTTTATTGTTGACAGAAAACCTTTATATTGTTTTTTCAAGATTAAATATTTAATAAAAAAGTATAAACAAAACTAATATATCCAATAACACATATCATATTTTACAGTAAATTCATTAATTGTAAACGAAATGGATGACATTTATATTTGTTATATAAGCAACAATGTATGAAAATGGGCCTACTGTGATGCCCTGCACCCATCCCGGTAAAAGATAAGAATAAATAAAGACATTTACTTTTGTCTTTCTCAAACTATCACTTTTTATCTTTCATAATTTTATTTTATTTTTCTTTTCTCCCTTTATACCTTATATATTTTAAAATCTAATTCTGGAATAGCTGAAGAGTTAAAATCAGAATTTTAAATAAAACAAGTTTATATTTGCTTTAAAGATTTTTTAATTTCTGTTTTTTCTTAAGTTTTTATCATTAATCTTAGTAAGGACAGTTGAGAAAAGTATTTCTCTCAACTTAATTAATATTACACTGAAATTTGATTTTGCTCTGATAACTTGTTCTAGATCTTTAGAAATTGAGTTAGTGCCACTAACTAGTTTGGAGGATTGTTTTGGGAAATCGTAAGTAAGGGAAGCTAGTTTTTACCTCAAATAGAGCTTTATGTTAGAATATCTTGTGTATAGGTGATGTGGTCAACAATTTCAAAGCTTCTTTGCATAAATTGTCTTTGCATGAACGTTAATTGTTTTGGTTTGAAAATGGGTTTGATGAATCTGCTAGATATATGTTGTTATAATGTTAAAGATGTTTTTGGAATGATATTTGATGATTTAACCATTAAGTGTTGTTATGGTTGTGGAAAGATTCTGGCAAATTATTATTTGTGGATTGAATCGGTAATGATGTGAATAATTGAAAGATGAAGTTGATGTTATACATTTGGGTAATGTATGAGTTATGCTTGTTTGAGTATATTAAGTATAAAATATCTTTTTAATAGAGATCCTCAAGTTTCACTAATGATCTAAGTCACATAGACTAAGATATCAGGTGGTGAGAAGCTAATGAGGGAGTTCATTCATATCGAGACTGCTGGTAGACACTCAGTATTGGATGTTTGAACTTACTCTGATCATTTCTCTTATATTCGAATGACAGTCTAAGTCTTGGGTATTGGATTAGTCTTTTCTCTTAAATTCGCTGGTAATCTAAGTCTTGGGTATTTGATTAGTCATTTCTCTTAGATTTGCTGAATTTAAGTCTTGGGTATTGGATTAGAGGTTAGTCTCTAGTAGGGGCATACTTGATAGGTCTTCTGGAAGAAGATAGGTCCATGTGTGACCTATATGTATTGATGTGGTCCATGTGAGACCTTTATGTATGATGTTTGACATTAGTACTTGAAATGAAAAAAGAAAACTTGTATTAAAACTTGATATGCTAGACTTTAAGGAAATTCTTATGACTAATATACTTTATTCTTTTTGCATGTATTTAGTATGTTATAAACTTTCAATTTTACTAGCTTATCCTTGCTTTTCATGTTGTTGTATAAACTGCGATGAATGTACTATGTACACGAGCAGGTGTATGTTTTGGAGCACCATAAATGCTCTTAAATTGATTTTCTTTTGTCTTATATACTTATATATATATATATATATATATATATATATATATATATATATATATATATATATATGTTTTGATGTAGTTAAAGACTTTATGACCTTGATGTATTTGTGTTTTGATGTAGTTAAAGACTTTATGACCTTGATGTATTTGAACATTTTATGTAGAACTTTGAATCTTAAATGCATATTAATACTTGATAGTAAATAAAAGTTAGTTTAGTTGAGAAATCATTCTCTAATAGCCTCGCTTGAGTGAGAGAATCTAGCCCAAGCGAATTTTGGAGAAAAGTTCACTCTACAAGTCTTGCCTGAGCGAGATACAGCTCGCCTGAGCGAGCCCTTCATAAACAAAATAGGATGCTCTTTTAAGTTTTTTAGCCCAGGCGAGAAATTGTTCGTCCAGGCAAGGGTATTTTCACTCAAGCGAAAATAGCATTGGAACTAGAGTGCTCTCTGAACCATTTTCACTCAAACCAGAAAGTTTTCACTTGAGTGAAATGAATTTTTTGCTTGGGTGAAAAAAAAAAACTCTTCTTTCCTTCTTCTTTTCTTCTCTTCTTATTTTCTTCCCTACTTCTTTTATTTATTTATTTATTTTATGATTTGAAATTATCCATTGGTTTTTTATAAAGGCTAAATGACAAATGTTATAGAATTTTTTGAACTGTTACACCTACTCTTTTTTTTTTTTTACTTTTTACAATTTTTTTAAGAATTATAAGTACAATTACGTTTCCCTAATGATAATTTCTGCCAAATTTTTTACAAAGACTAAAAAATAATTATTTAAATTGAGGATATACATTTTTAACTGCCTGTATATTTTAATTTAGAATTGACGTGAAAAGTTAAAAGTATATTTAATGAAAAGATAAATTATATTAAAAAAGTCTCTTTTTTAAAAAAAATTACAGAATTAATTATTAGTTTCATATAACAACTAATACATTTTATGAATTTATAAAAAAAAATACATAAAAGTAAGCATAGAAATATAATAGTTATATCAAATAACATAAACGAAAGTTTGATAAAAATATTTGGTTACAAAAACAATATTCTTATAAATTTAAAACACCAATACTAAAAAATAAAAATGAATATCATTAAAATATTTTCTAAAACATATAATTATTTTCACTGTAGAAAACAGAAAAAAAAAACAAATAATTTATCTAAACAGCGAAAGAATGACATTGTTTTTAAAATAAAAATTTACAAATAAGAATAATGTATACTTAAAAATATGTAATAACGCTTAAAAATTATTATCTCCACAATAAAATTAAAAAAATGATTGATATAATATCAAAATATTATAAATATATGTTAATTTAAAATAATATATACAAAATTTTAAATTTAAGAAATCCAGGAGCGTCAAGCCGCCCCTTCCGACTAAGTGATTTCGTCTCTGCGCCAAATTATGAGAATAAAATATAGTTCAAAACTTATATTTATTTATAACTATTCAAAATATTAATTTATATTGGTTCATAAATTTATTCATAATAGTTATATCATTAATAACAACTTCTTAAAAATAAAAATTACTCCCTCCGTCCTGACTGCAATTTAATGGTTTTTATATAAATTAGAAATATCACTTTTGAAAACATTTTTTGTCAAATAATTTAATATTTTAATAAATATATTAGTTTGATTGAAAGAGGATGAGTGCTTAATTTGAAGACATATTAAGAAAAAACAATTTATATTTCAATAAAAACTGAAAATATCATTCAGTTTAGTTTTTATAATAAATAAAACGTAAAAAAAAAAAAAAAAAAGATAGAATTAAATACAAATATAAAAAAAATAAATTTTAAAATTAAAAAATTTTAAATAAAACTTTTTAAATTTTTTTTTTGATATTAATTTTTTTTTTTTTTTTTTTTACGTTTTATTTATTATAAAAACTAAACTGAATGATATTTTCAGTTTTTATTG
>Ga0099825_1003902_pt1 | contig 19726 bp, 6 predicted proteins | sample SiratroredBW_FD_76838 | JGI IMG/M metagenome (GOLD analysis project Ga0099825, IMG submission 76838) | Root nodule microbial communities of legume samples collected from California, USA - Siratro red BW | ecosystem: Host-associated > Plants > Roots > Nodule | place: USA: California | collected... | reverse complement strand
TTTTTTTTTTTTTTTTTTATATAATATATATATATATATATATATATATATATATATATATATATATATATATATATATATTTGGTTTTCAATTAAATTATGTTCCCTGTGCAAACGATACTCATCTTATTTATTTATTTATTATACTACTTGAGGACTCAGTACACTTGCTGATAATCCAAAAATCAATTCCACATAAATCTCGTGTGATCCTGGAAGTTTTACACTACCCATCTCAGCAATTAATTATTTTTTAACAGTTAACAATTAACAGTTATCACTTGTATTTGAATTAATTATTTTTTAACATAAAAAAATAAATGAAATTATGTAAAATATTTTAGAGATGTTGCAACTGTACAAAATAAAAAATACAGTATAATCAAAACAACCTATCCAATAAATTCTACACAATATATTTGGCCTAGGATCTAAATTATGACGTACAATAAAATTTTGCCTACTTTACAGCCATGGAAGAAAAAAAGTATTTAGTAATTAAACTCGTAAACTTTTTCAGTATATCACCAGTTTTTGGGCAAAAAAAAAATTCGGATCACGAATTTCCTAGCATACCCGTGATCGAACACTCCAGAAGTTTCCATTCATTGAGAGTCTAAGAAAGTTTTTATGTATATTTACGAAGAGTTAAAAATTTATAAAATTATGGCAGAGATTATTCAGATCTATCATCGAACGTCATAAACAGATAATACTAAGTATAATAAGTTGGGTAGGGTGATAGAAGCATAATGTAAAAGGACTTAAAGAAAAGTTAATTGGAAATGAAACGAAACACCGAAAGTACATATATTATTCATACAGTACGTGAGCTGCTAGGTCTTATTCACTACAAAGTTACAATACAACAAACATGGAGTTTTGTAGCAGCTAACAACCATACTGTATGTAGGCCCTGTCATCTTTGATTTCCGTAACAACCTTCACTCTTTTAAGGAAGTGTGTAAGCTGCAAAAGTTACCATTTTACATCAGAATTTGCATGCATGCATGTAGCTAGTTACAAAATTATATACTAATCCAAACTTGGTTTAATACTTATTTTAGAACATTTTTTTGCAGTAATATAATGTCTCTTCATGCATCGGTAATAGCCATGAAGTATTATTCGACATACATTGGATTATAATAATTATAAGTCCGTAGGACTAAACTTTAAATCTAATTTAATAATTTGTAAGTCTAACTTATATACGTAGATATATATTTGTATCTTTATTTTTATTCATTTTTTTTAATACTGGTCCTATTCTTTTAAGGTGTTTATAGTATTTTGATTTTTATTTGTTTAGTAAAGTATCTTTATGTATGATTTAATATTTTGATAATTGTGGTATTTATTCTTAAATAAGATATGTTATACTAGAGTTGAAATATTCTTTTAAATGTTTTTTTATTTTATTCACTAAAGAAAAAAAAAACAAAAACAGATTATAAGTTAAGTATTATTGAAGTATTTTATTTCTAGTTAATATGAAATCTTGAATACACCTTTATATCTAGATTTCTCAATTCGAATGTAAAATTTATATATAAGTGTATGATTGATAATCCTAATAATCTTATTAAGATATGCTCTAATACTATATTAAAAATGAATTTTAAATCTAATTCAATTTTATAAAATCGATTTATAAGATGAGATTTATATTTATTTATAAATTATTAAAAGATTTTAGTCGGAGATCTAATGATTAATGAACAAAAGAAGAAAACTTACTTCCACACTTGTAACCAACAGGACGATTGGCGAGGTTGCAACGCTTGGGGATGGTGACAGCAATCTGAGGGTTGACTCCAGCCATTTTGGCTGTGTTAGATAGCAGAACTGCACAGAGGCAGCTAGGGTTCTGCCCCATCTTCTTCACCTGCGCACAGCAACTTTGAGAAACACTAGCATTCTCATCTTGTGCTGCTGAGGCACATGGAGCAAGCTTAATGGCCTCATTATCTGGGCTAGTATATTTCCCACATTCCCCAGCACTATCCACCCTTGCAACACTCACAAGCACCACTAGCCCAACAAGGCATGCAAACTTCACAACACCCTCCATTCTCTCTCTCTCTCTCTCTCTATCTCAGTTCAACTGACTCTCTATTTCACACTGCAATGACCCTCTTCCTCTCATGGGGTTTTATAGCCCAACATGCTCCAAAAAGTGTTTGCTCATGTCGTCACCCTCTGATTAATGGAGCTTGCACTAGGACAAAGGGACACTCTTAATGCACCACTTAGGAACAGAAAGCAAGTGTAAACCCAATTTTGCTCCACTCACTGTCGACTCAAGGTAGGTGTGTCTTTGCCAGAAACACAATTTCTTTTTGTTTTTCCTATTTTCAGATGTTGCCATTATCCACAGAGTGCAAATCAAGAGCAATGTTTGATGCCACCTCATCCTTAATCAATTGCAGAGCCAATATATTTTGTCCCAACTACCACCGCCCCCTAATACTACACTTAATACATGGATTAGCATATACATTCACCTTGTTTGTAGCTTCCAAGTATATAAACTATTAGATCTGTGATTATTATATTCAAACTATTATAGTGATGATAAGATAGTTGAGCAAAGTAGGTAAGGGGATATATTATATTTGTTCGATATTGAATAAAAAAATGATAATCTTTTGTCAGAAACGATCCATTCAAGAGAAGTTATATATATATATATATATATATATATATATATATATATATATTTGACAAACCAAAAACAAACTTATCTTATGTCAATCAAATTTTTTTTATAAATTTCAATTAAATTTTTTTTTGACAAACTTTGTAAAAAAACAATAACAATCAAGACCAATTCAAAAATATCAATGATATTATATTTTTGAATTATTAATAATTATTTAATATTTGAAAAGATTACATCTTATACTAATTGAAATATTTTGTCTAAATGAAAAAAAATTAAATTCAATAAATTTAAATTATCTTATCGACACAAAATATTTAAATTTAATATATTTTTAAAATTTCTTACAAAATAATGAAATTTTCTATCTAAATGTAAGATAATAAAGCTAGACAATTCTCGCTCCTTTCAGTATCTCTTTTCTCACAAATTTTCTAACCACAAAAAATAATTCAGCTTCAAATAATTTTCTATTGCACACTTGCGCGCATGAAAATCTCTCTTACCTAAATTAAGATATCGGATTACTCCTGCTGGTACTCATTTTAAAATTGGAATAAATTTAATTACTAAATTTTATTTAAAGCATTCCATAATTATTTTTCTCCAAAATATTTCAAGAATATATTTAAAAATGATATGTAAATTATCTTTATAATATGTCATATAAAATATTTTATTAAAATGTAGAATAAGTAAATAATTTTTCATCATTATTATTTTAATGTTAAAATGTAATACAAATTAAAAAAAATAATATAAAAAAATAGTTAGAAGGACCAAGCCCCGTTCTCAAAGTAAATCTGTAATTTCAATTCTTTTTTTACAATATTTATGCAAATTATTAAAAAGAGAAAACGATAACACTTTTCTGGAAAAAATAAATAAAACATAACTAATAAGTAAATGAAAAATTATTTTTTACATAAATTATCTGTAATCTCTAAAAAAGTAATATAAAAGAAAGAAAATAAGTTTTTAAATATTTATAAAGCACAAACAAGATTCCTTTATAATGTTAAAGTCATAAATTGTCTTCGACTCCTATCAATTTTAATCTCAATCTTCTCATTTACATCGTTTATTAACAAAATAATATTTATTTTTTGAGCAAACATTCATTTTGGTACCAATAAAATATTGGAGATGATAGGAAGATTCCTAAACATTTCTTTTAGCATTTTGCATTCTAAAATTTCTTAAGCTAATAAAGAGTTAATTGTTAAGTCTAAAGAGATTTTACTTCTCTTAATAACGTTAAATGAAATTTTTGATACTTAAATTTAAAGTTCAAGTATCATATTTTATCATATAAAAAAAATGTATAAAAGAAAAGAGAAAAGTAAATATAAAAATATGAAAAACTAAACCAAATTTATACTAAGAGAATATACAACCAAATTCTACAAACAAAAAACTATACAAAAGAGAAAATCAGAAAATTGACGTAAACTCTTTCTCCATCATCATAAATAATGTATCTTTCTATTATCATTATTCAGAAAAGATTTCTTTTGTAATATATATATATATATTCATACATATTTATCCTATATATATTCTCAATATAAAAAAAACATATTTCTTTATAAAATAGTGATATAATGAGCATATTTAGAGTTCAACACATAGATAGGGTCGAATTAATTCAATTTGAGAGATTAAGTAACGAGAATCAAAACCACCTTACATTGAGTATCTAATCAATCAATGTAATCATAAGGAAAATCAAAAGAAAAATGTTAAAAAAAAAAGAGAGAATAAAAAATTACAAAAGTAGAAAGACAGGTCTCCGATAAATTGTTGAACTTTCACCTTGAAACTTTTCAAATTTATTGAGGTACATTTCACATGTGAACTCCCCATTTGACTAACAAAATTACCAAGAGAAAGACCAACATGTTCAATCACAGAAAATTTTAGGGACACTACAAACAAATTTACAAAACTCACCAGTCACATCCTATATTTTTCAAGAGCTTAAATTGATATTTACTATTTTTCTTTACTAAGAGACATTTTTTCGCTTGTATGCATACTTCTATTTTTTAATATATGGTGTATTAATCTAGGCAATTTTCGCATTCGCAACATTAGTAATATTAGTTACTATTTGAATCCAACATCAATTAATTATGAAAATAATTATACGTGAAAGGGCATTTGGTCTAGTGGTATGATTCTCGCTTAGGGTGCGAGAGGTCCCGAGTTCAATTCTCGGAATGCCCCTTTTCCAGTTTTTTCTTTTCTATTACATTATAGCACTATGTGTTCCACTATCTGTTGTTCTTTTTATAACACACCCTTCACAGTGTTTAGTGAAGTTGAGTTAGGGAAAAGGACATATAAAATATCCCTCTTAGAGGCATCACATCAGTGCCAGAAGTAAATAACAAAAACTCTACCAACTCTTTACTGTGTGAATCCTGCTACATGTTTCATATACATTCAAATGATACAAAGATGGTAAAAAAAGGGCAGTTGAAAAATGGTTCAGCTATGAAAGATCAATAGCCTCACACATGCCATTTGGGGTCCAAGATACTTGGGCTGGCACCACCTTCTGCACAATCACTAGACTCCACATCTGTTTCACATGTTGGTACTTCTTCATCAACTCTACTTGATTCTGAAGCTTGTTTCTCAATTGAACTGTCACTGTCCCCCCCTTTTGGTTCAATGCTAAGAAAATCAGTCAAAGATTTCTTCACCCCTGGTCCTCTTTCGGGGAGGTTGTTGTCATTGTTGAGTGGAGACGTGCCGAAAGCTGATTTGTAGGGTGTGCTCGGGACAGGTACTGAGTATGGAATCTGCTTGAGAGTTACTACACCAACTTTTGAGAGAGAAGAGATTTGATCTGAATGTTTGGTCAAGTCATCCACATAGAGCACATCATCAATCCGTGCTACCAAGTTAAATGCCAAACTCTCCAGCACTCTAGAGTAGCTCTCCAAAATGGCCTTTCCAACATCCTAGACATAAACAAATTTGAAGGATTTGAGATAATGGATTCATAAGACTTTCAAGAAACAAAGACGAATTTATTGTTCATGCATAGAAATAATGAATGTAAACCTTGTTGTATTGGATTTTGCTTGTGTCCAAGGTTGTTTGAGGCAGACCAGGAAAACGCTGCTTCAAGGAAAGCAAAAGGCTTTCTGCTCTCTCTGCAAACAGATCCCTCTTGTCTGCATCAACCATCAGATCCTTGACCATTTCCCATGATGTTCTTGAACTAGACCTGGCACTGATTGCGGGCTTGGAGTTGGTCCTTTTGCGCCAAATATACATGGAAGCCTCGGCTCGGTTAGCAATTTCTATAGCTTGATGCTCAGAAGATAAGTCAAGGCAAGCTAGCAAGCACTCAGGAGAAAAATGATCTGATGTGATATAACGATGTATAACATCCCCCAAGCTTACTCTAGCAGTCTGCAAGATAGTTGGATTAGGAATTTCTATGTCATATTCTCTCTTGATGTTTGAAAATTTTGAATAGATAGAGATCAATATTCATTCTTATCATAATACCTTTGGAAGAGATTCCAAATAGGACTCAGGAATGTCCATTTCTGCTAAAGTGATGCTGTTAATGGCCATTGCAGCCTTTAGTATTTGGTTTGTGCAATCACGTTTGTGCTGCAACTGCTTCCTTGAGTTTTCATGGAGACCACAGGGAGGGACTCGGGGTACAGGAAGCCACCATTTCTCCTCCTGCCGCTGAAGTGCTTGTCGAAATGAAGATGGACCATCGGCATCTGGAGCCAGAACACCCTGGTCTACATACCAGAACTCTGTGTTGACAAAACTGTCTAGAATTTCCTGTGAAAAGAGCAAATTTTAGAATGGACTACTTCTTGAAACTGGATTAGTGATGTGCATTTTTCAGTGCTGTAAAACTTACAAGAAGCATGTTATCTAATTTCCGCAGAGCTGGAAGATTGACATAAAGATCTGAGCGCGGTTGACAAGTCATGACCTGATTCACATGCCATAAACATTGTTAACTATCAAACTATTTATCTGTGCCTCTATCATGAAGCAATGCTAACCAGAAATAAAGCAGAGAATGAACGGGAAAAAAATCAGATTGCTCTGTCCCATCACACAAAAATCCTTCACTTTGAATGGTGAACGAAATTCACAGTCAAATAAAGGATTGAAACTAAATTCAATCCAAATACCTTCTTGTAGAATATGAATCAACCAAGTAAAAATCTATAGTACAACCCTTCATTTGGGATGTCAAGAAGATGAACTAAAATATATGTTAAGAAATACACTAAAACTAGATTGCACAAGACCACTCTGAGGATAATATGTTGCTGCATCCAATGTACCAACATGACTAACCTACAGCATACATTCAACGCATTTTAAGCACATATGTATGTCTTAAAAGTTATCTAGATCAAGAAAATTACACGACCAAGTTGCATCATTTTTTTTCGCTGTTATCTTTCAACTTCAATTTCAGGCGACACTGAGTCATTTTGCAGTGTACCTCTAGTACCTACTAGCATAACTTAATGTGAAGCTTTCCCATTCAATTTACAGCACAACTCTTGATTTTTCAAATGTCAAGAAAGAGTATGTGCACAAATGCCAACTCTTGACCTTCAAGAGATGCAGATGTTTTGAAATCTCAAATAAAGAATATTTATGTGCATCTCTTGACCTTCACATGCCAAGTAAGAGTTATGTTATGGTTCATTGGGATAATAAGTACATCTTCATAGTTAAAAGTACACCAAAAAAAAAAAAAAAAGGCTATCTGTATAGTTGTACCTCGAGCTTGCTTCCATCTGGAAATGTTTGCCAATTAGGTGTCAATTCAACTATATGATCACTGACAGAAAGAAACCACTCTATCTCTCTTCGCCACATTGCTTTCTTCTCTGGACGCAGGGGTTCTAATCTCCAAAGTTGCCCAAAGAGTGTAGCTACATATTCAACGAGCCATCACAATCATATGCAAGAATAGCAGTCAATAAAATCACCATAACCAACTTGCACCAATTAATAATAAACAAAAACCAATTCAAAACACTGTAAGCATTTACTTCAGATGAGCATTTCGCTTACCACATAGATTGGTTATGGCATTTGAGATGGCCAAGGCTGTAGGGACCCCATTTCCACAACCTGACATATCTTCTCCAAGTAACAATTTTGCAAACCTCTCCTTCATCATCTCAATCTCTACAAGTGAGAATCAAAATCAAATCATTAAAAAGGATAAAATGTACTTTAGGTCTCTCAGAATGTGGTCAAATTTGGTTTTAGCCTCTACATTTCAAATTTCCTTTTTATCAGCCTCTACATTTCAAAAATGATAGTTTCTGTTCTTGTGTTTTTGAAATGTACTGAATTGCATCCTTGGTAATCAAAATGGAGTATAGGGTCATGAAAACAGGTTTCAAAAATAAGAACAAAACTATTGGTTTAAAAATATAGAAATTAAAATCAATTTTAACCAAATCTCCATTGTCCAAAAATACATTTTACACAAACAAGGAGACTCTGTGCACAAAACACTGGTTGAATACCTGGTGAGGCTGAAGCTTGTTTCTTAAACTCCTTATTCTCCATAACCGAGTGCTTCTTCTCTCCATCTTCACTGCCATGAGGACTGGCACAATCCGATGCAGCAATTTCCGGAACCGTCCACCCCACCGAAGGTGGTGAAGACGAGTCCTCGGTGCTACTCCCACTGTGCTCCTCATGGGTGGTCTCAGATGACAGAAAATCTGAGCTGAAACTGCTCTCACGACCCTTTTCTTCAATCAAATCAGCAAAAGTTCCTCTCTTACCACCGTTTTCACTTCCTTTACATTCTTCAACAACCCCATTCTTCTCAACCAAACTCAAACCCTCCATTGCAGCAGCAGCAGCTTTCCCTTCAACAAAACCAGATGAAGAAGAGGAAGAAGAAGCATAGACGACAGAGGTGTCAATCACCATGCCATGGTACTGAATCCTCCTCAAGCAAAACCCTTGTGAGAGTTGAACTCTGAAACACAAACTTCTCAGAGATTTAGACACCCAGAAAACCAGAATGGAAACCGGGTTAGGATTAGTGGACCTTCTGAGCCTGACCAAAGGGGCACAATGCTTCTGATGGTGTTGTTGGGTATGCTTTTGTTCTCTCACTTCTTGTTGGGTGATAGTACTATCCATAAGTTGTTAACTTAAAACCATGTCTTGTGTCTGGTAGTGAGGAGAAGAGAGAGAGAGAAAGAGTATGTGAAGAAATTGTAGGCTTCCTCTGATTGCTTACTTATATGTCAAGGGTGAACCTAGGCATCATTGCTATGCTTTTGTCCCAAACACATGATGTTAGATATCAGACAAAAATCCATGTTCACCTCATTTCATAGATTTTCTGTGCAATGTAAAAAGTACAAATAATGGTATAATTTATAGGTTAAAAATTTCTTTTCAAATATGGAAAAATTGAACAGTGCATTGTACTATACTTCTTCATGCATGAACCATTAAGACAAGTTACCCAACAGTAATATTCCTCTCCTTCTCTCTATTGATGTGACATGATTCTCAGGTTCAACATTACACCTGACAAATAATAATAACAAGAATAAATTATATTTTTTTAATTCTTGTAAACTAGGAAAATTAATAAAAGTATGAAAAATATTCATATTAAATTAATCTCTATAAAATATAAACACATTTTTGTGTTCTTATGGGTTAACAAATTATCAACTTTTTCTAAAATTTTCACAGGTTTAATCTCCACAAGATTACTAAGACTATCTGATAGAGTAAATACATGATGGATTTACCCAAAGGTGGGAGAGTGGACAGGTAAAGAGAATATGTCAGAGGTTCATCATGTAAATGTAGAAAAACTTTAAAAAATTCATTGAAGATTAATTTATAGAGATGTAACTATATCCACAAAAAATATATGAGATGAATACATATCTTAAAAAATAAACAACAAAAGCTAACAAGAGGGGTATTCATAAAATTATAATGTAACCCAAAACAATATGTTATACCATTTTGAGAATAAGAAAAGCAAGTCAACAAAATATTTGACGTACTGCAAGACCTATACAAACTAGATATAGGAAACGAAATACTACCTTCGTTCTCATATATAATTACATGAGCAAAAAGAAATTAATTTCGGAAAACAGTTACATGCATTAGTATTTTTTTTTCTTAAACTATCTTTACAGTAAAACAAAAGGTTAAAGTCAGATATTAATTAAAGTTAAGTATTTTAGAAAAAAAAACATATCATTACATAAACTAAAAATAATTGAATTTACTTATATATGAAAATTAAAAAAAAATCTTTGTTACATGTAAATAGGTATGATGTGAAACTGATTTTTTAAAAAAAATAAATGACAAAAGGGCTAAACAGTAATTCAATTTGATGTGAGGACTAATTTGTCAATCACAAACATTTAAACAAACCGTAATAAGATTTAGTTTTAGTTATTTTATTTTATTTTATTTTTCATTTTGATGGTATGAGAGAAACATGAAAAAGAAAATGAATAGAGTTATAAGTTTAATTATTTAAATGAATTGAAAGCGTGTAAAAATGAGTAGAAAATGAAATAATTTTATTTATTATTTTTAACATTTTTAATGATTTATCTATTATTTGAAATTATGAAAAACTGAAAAAAAAAATAGTTATCATCATTTATACCTAACTCATAATTATAAACTATGCATATATAACTATACTTCAAAACACATATTATTTGAATAACATAATTAGAATATCATCAATTATATATAGGTTTTTCACTTGCAAAACCACGAGCGAACCACACTTTCCTCTCGTTTCTCATAAACCAAACACAAATTCATCCCACCAAATTAACTCTAATCAAACCATTCCAAACGAGCCCTTACCATTCCACGTTTGTTAAGCTTTTGCTTAAAGTGAGTATCCAAAATCAAAAGGGTATTAATTAATGTCAATATTTTAAAACATATAATAAAGAAGTTTCATGGGAAATCGTGTAAGCCACGGATCTGGCCATGATTGCCAAATTTGTGATTCATGATGTTCATAACTCTTGACTAACTCATTAATTACCCCTTAAAATAACCTAAAACATTAATTAATTTAGGTTCCAGACGAGTTAATTACTCATCCTCATTTTAAAATTAGTAACTACTATTGCAGATTAGGGTAATGTCTTCACTTTGCAATGCCTACGCTCCAATATGCACTCCTTCCTTCAATAAAGGCCTCAACAAATTGTGTCCTGAAATCATAGTTTTGGAGATAAAAGAGGTCTTCAATGAAGTTTGAATATGCAAGAAAATTGGATTCTCTTCAAGCACAGTTAAAAATAAAAAAGGAGAAGAATTTGAAATTGTGTGGCTCTTACTTGGAAGTTTGAATCTCCAAGTGCCACATTGGAGAATTCCAAGGATTAGAAAGTCATTTAGCAAAAGTGATACACCATTAAAGAATTGCTTCTAATAATTTTGGGGTTCCAAAAGGAATATTATCAAAATGCCAAGAGGGTGCATTGGTAACAATGCTTTATTAGGGTTTAGGGCTTTTATCTTGTATTTTTCTCCCTTTATATCTCCGTGATTTTTCTCTTGGTTGCAATTTTTTTGTTTTTCTATGCCATTCACGTTACGGCACAAATGACCACTATTATATATTTGGATTGAGATTGACATAATTGTTAACATAAAAAAAAATCTATGGTATATGACCAATACCTTGATGTGCTTCTAAAGAGTATGAAAAGAAAAAGAAACAATCAAATCATGCAACACACAAAAGGGTACAAACTGAATTAAGAAAAACCATTCACAAATCAAAGTGAAAAAGACATAAAGTTATTAATTGAGTTTGTAGTTGAGTTTATCAAATCAAAACACTTAAAATCATGATAATGATAATAATGTCATTCACTTACATATTTTCTTACTTCCCTTCCAAGGCTTTTCCTGGTATCAAAACTAACACACATAATTTTCTGATTTCCTCATGATGTTGGTTGTTCCAACAGAATTTGCAAAGGAAAAATGGAAAGAGATCCCACCAACGGTTAGCAACTAGGTTGAAGTGGACCAAAGTTTGAAAACCTTGAGAGGGAGCAACAAAACTTAAGCCTCAAGAATTTTGAGATAGCATTAAAGCTACCCTTATTTACTTTCTTGCTTTTCTTTTCCCTTTTGTTGATTTTTCTTTTATTTACAAGTTCCCAAAGTCATCGTATATTTAGATTATTCCTTCTTTTAACTTGAATTTGAACCCTCTTCAATTCAAGTTTTGAATAAAAGGAAGAAGAGGGTTCTCATTTTTTGCCCATTAGTTTGCTTTTGGTTCTCTATTAAATGTGCATTGGCTCAATAGCGTGAAAAAGGCACGAACAATTAAAGACGGAGATGACTATTTCTATCTTTTGAAATTTGAAATGAAAGAAAAAGTTATGAACCAAAGTCTCATAAATTTGGCACAATGTATGATTCATTAAAGAATTGAACATGTTGATAATAGGCTTGTTTTTATTTGGGTGTAAAGGTTGCCATCGTCACAATTTTGCTGCTGACACGTTACTTGATTTTATTCTATTAACGTGTAGGGTTGTTAATTATTAAAGATATTTTCTGTAAATTGTGTTGTTAACTCATCGGTTAATCATATTTAATTAATCGTATTTAATTAAAAGCTTAGATGATCATTCATGCTGTTATGACGAAGATTCAAGAGATTCACCAAAACTTAAGTCACAACCTCATCTAAAGAAATTGATGATGATAATGATAAAATTTATGTCAAATGAAAAGAAAAAAAAAATACAGCCACTTGTGCTACACCAGATCCGAAAGCATATAAAAATAAAAGTAGGAATTAAAAGTAATGAATGAAATAAATTAAAGATTGGGAAAGGAATAGACACTAATCAACATTATACCAGTGCAATATAGGGTGCTTATTCCTGCACTTCCATAATTTCAAAAATACTAAAATATTTTTTTTAAATTTATATTTTAAATAATTCAGAATATAAATTTTTTATTACAAATTATGCAACCTAAAATAAAAAAGGTCTAAAAATTATTTTTTAGTTCTCCTTGTGGAGGTGCAGGAAGAAAATATAGAGGTGCAGAATGATTTTTCCTTGTTGTTGACCTGAAGGCCCAAATTTTTGTTAGCCCATTAGACAATATAGCATGGGAAAGGCCATGTAATCTAGAGTAGTAGAGTTCCTTATTAAAAAAAGGCCTTTACAAGAGTTCTTTCTCTTGTACCTCCTTAATTTTCTATTGCCTTTGTCAATAAAAATATGTGGAAGAGTTTTTCTTATGACTTGTAGGAAGAAAGAGCCGTTTAGGACGAAAACTAGGCCCAAAGTTAGTGTTATCTTTTAACAAATATTAGTATGAGAAATATGAAGATAAGACTTTTATTAGCAAATCGTTTGAACATTTTAGACCATCCATAACTCACTAATTTGATCTTTTCTTTATTAGTAGTTCATCTCACTAATTTCATCATATAATCTTGTGGTGTCACATAGTAATTTCATGTGTCACGTGTTAACTTTATTGATGTGGTGTTACATGACATCTGCGCCATGTGACATGCTAACACAATTAAAGAAGGCTAAAAAATTATGAACAGACAAATATTGAGGAAGCAAAAACATGAAAAAATAAATAAAATTAAGAAGATAAAAAAATTGTCATATCAACCATTCAACCTTGATTACTACCTGACCCAACTAGTAAATTAGAAAATAAAAATTTAATAACAGTAATAAACATTTGAGATTTTCTTGCTGTGTTTTTAATTCACACTTGCAATTTTTCCTCCTCCAATAATCGGTGGCCCCATTCTTGTGTGAAAAGTGAAAACTTCATTCTCTAAATTGATACCAGTCAACAGTCAACAAATCAAGGAAGAACCAAACATGTTCACAACAAACATATTCAAACTTGTTACTACTTTCAAACATCTAAGACTTGCATCAAAAGTAAGGAAATTTAGTGTAAAATTTGAAATTTAGCAAATTATTCACCTAACATAGAAGATTGATCAAATCTATTTTTCGTTTTTATTCTGTCTCTCTTCTTAAATATTTCATAAAATATATAGTTATACTTTTTAGTTGTAATTTTTTTTTTCAATTAACATGATTCAAATGATGAAAAAAAAAGATATTATTCCAAGTCTACTAATTAACCATTTTTATAAATTAGCAATTTTATCGTGATTAATTTATTTTTCTATAAATAATTATCTTCCTTTTTTTTTTTTTTTTTTCCTTTCTCATTACTTTGTAGTTTTATGGTGAGAAGGCACCAGCTTGAGATTGTTGACTTCCACAAAAATAGTTATGAATTCACCAGCCAAACCTCCATTCGTAAAATCAACCATTGCCACAATATAATAAATCAGTTAAATTATAAAGAAAATGGCCATTAATACTATTTTCAAATTAGACATTTTTAAAGAGTCTCGAATTATCAGATATTTACTGTCGTAACTTATTATTATGAGATATATGAATTCAAAGTTTTTAATTTATAAAAATAATTGATGATATTTATTACGTATTATTTAAAAATTAGTTATTACGGTAATCCCAGACAATAATATTTTAACACGTTCTTTACCATTGTTAAAATTTATTAAATAAAATTTAAAATTGATAAAAATATGTAACTTATAATAAATTTCAAATAATAAAAATGTATTTTGAAAAAAAAGGAAAGAAAAATATTTTACTCTTATTTCTAATCTCAATATGTTAACCGGGAGAGAAATAATTGTCTAGATAATAATACTAAGTTAAGAATTAAATAAATCATTACATGGTACAAAAAATATATTAGTAGTAAACAATGTGAAAAACGTCAATCTATTTGAAAGAGTATATAAATAACCTTCCATTTTCTTTAAAGGGCGAATGAAATATAATTATAGAAACTAATTTAAAGAACAGATTTTTTTTTTTATAAAAGACAAAGAAAAAGCTTTAAATAATTTATAATCCTATAATTTTTAATTTGAAAAATACTTTTTTACTGAATAGTTATATATTTAAGTTAAAAAAAATCACTAAATGATTTTACTTTAACTTTTAAAGCAACCGTAAGAGTAGAAAAAGTCAATTCAAATATGACCAATTTTTCTAGATCCTTCTCATGTTCAATGTTCATGCATTCCCATGCTGCACCAATCTATTTTTCTTCGTCGGCGCCACTACATTCAATGCAAATTCAATTTGCGTATGAGTCACGTTACGATTTTTTCATAAATAATAAGTTTAATAGAGTGAATATAGGTATAATAGTTCTGTATTTGATCATGTTTGCGCCGCTGAATATTCATTGTGGTTGGCTCTATAAAAGGAAGAGAAGAGCTCAAGGATAACAAATAAAGAAGCTGTATATTGTATTGAGTGAAGGTTAGAAGTGCCACAAACAATGGCTGCAAATCAGGAAGAGGTGAAGCTTTTGGGAGTTGCGGGAAGCCCTTTTGTGTGTAGGGTGCGTATTGCTCTCAAATTCAAGGGCATTGAATACAAATTTTTGGAAGAAGATTTGGGCAACAAAAGTGAAGAGCTTCTGAAATACAACCCAGTCCACAAGAAAGTCCCAGTTCTTGTTCACAATGAGAAGGGCATAGCAGAGTCTCTTGTGATTGTTGAGTACATCGATGAGACCTGGAACAACAACCCCATCTTGCCTTCTGATCCTTACCAAAAAGCCTTGGCTCGTTTCTGGTCCAATTTCATTGATGACAAGGTAACCCATCTTTTCCTCTTTTCTTCCTTTTTCCTCATTTACCCCAAAAACACCACCTTCCATGAGATGTTGTAAATGTGAAATCTTTGGAGTATATATGTTTAAGAACTCAATAATCAACAGTCAACCATATGTTTTCCTAGGAAATTTCATTTATCAGATGTTTGTACAAATGAATAATGTGTTGTGTGAAATCAGATTCTGGTTGCTGCACGGAAATCTGCTTTCAGTGTTGATGAGAAGGAGAGACAGAAGAGTGTGGAAGAAACATTGGAGGGTCTGCAGTTTCTTGAGGATGAAATAAAGGAGAAGAAGTTTTTTGGGGGAGAGGAGATTGGGTTGGTTGATATTGGTGGTTCCTTCATAGCATTTTGGATTCCGATCATTCAGGAAGTAACAGGTTTGCAGTTATTGAGCAGTGACAAATTTCCTAATCTCTACAAATGGAGCCAAGACTTGATCAACCACCCTGTTGTCAAGGAAGTTCTTCCTCCTAAGGAACCACTTTATGCCTTCTTGAAAGCCCGCTATGAAAGCCTCAGAACCTCAGAATAGATTGATTTAAGGATAATTGTGTGAACAACTTCTCCATCAATAATATATTGCTGTTTCCATTTCATGTCAAATTGGTACCGTGTCTCATTTAGTAACCTATTTCATAATATATAGCTATGTTCCAACGATTTCTCAACTACGAACTTCACTCTTATTTGTCCCTTCTTGGAATTCACTCTTACTTCCTCGCTTCCGAAAATCTGACTCCTGGTAAATCAATTTTCGTGGACGGTCTTTTTATCTTTTTAAATTTTATATATTTAGTAAACCTAGTAAAATAATATAAATAAAAATTATAAAGTAGCTATATATAATTAATAAAGTTATAATATAATAATATATAATACTAATAAAATTATCTATCATATAATTTTCATGATTTAAAAAAATATGTAGAAATTTTAAAATTATAGAAATGACTTTGATATTACAAATATTTTTAATTTATAAGTAATAATAATGATGACAATACTTTCAAAATTTTTTTAATTTAAAATAAATAAAAATATTTATAATACTAAAACCTATTATTAATAATTAATAATATTTAATTTAATCTTTTTAATATTATTAAATTTTAAAAGTACAATTAATAATAATAATAATAAATAATTAATATTTATTGGAACATTATCTTAAAATTAGTAATGAAAAATTTTATTTGATTTTATATTAGCTATTAAATAGTTTAACAATTTACATACACTATTAAATTTATTAGTAATAAATATAATTGGTCTTTTAAGCATTGAATAAGTTTGATTGTATAATTTGTGTGATAAATTGGTGTGATTGAGTAGTGGAGTGAAAGATCTATAGATTGATTTTTGGTAGAGGTAAGATTGAATATGACTTATGATGATGTTGTAAGTGTGGATGGATTTTAGAACTAAATGTATTCGCTTAAACTAATTATAAGTGTAGCATCAAAGAGTTGGTATCTTATATTCAGTTGAGTCTAAGTTCCACATTGAGTAGAAATGAGATTGTTGAGCAATATAGAAAGAAGACCCACAAACCCAATGCCTTATGGTTTTGGGTTGAAGGTGGTGTCATTCTCTTGTGTGGTGTGACTCTGTTCTCATTGTTTGAGATCTTTCTAGTGTTTCTCCTCTCGAATTTTCCCAACAAGTTGTTGGGTTGTTTCTCTCCTTGTGATGTATCATTAAAATTAGGGTAAAAGGCTAATCCAAGTGTGTGAGCAGCCGCTTTTAAGTAAAGAGAGGTGGGATTGTCTACTATAGGTTTGTAGAAGCGTTAGGACTTTTGTGAAGAGCTGTTGTCTGCAGAAAGTTCTTGTTACCGTCAGTCTTGATTGTGTTGGGAAATCCCACGGTGAAATCTTCTCCAATTACTTTGAAATTTTTAATGGAGTTTTACCACTCAGTTAGTTGTTTTGGACGGTCGGATTTGATATCGGAGTTGTAGTTTGTTTCCAGAAAATTCGTGAACATTGCCTATTTTTTTTTGTGATGAGATTCTTGAACTCTTCCTTATTAATTTCAATTTGTTGAAATTTTTGGGCCATTGTTGGTGACAGTTTGAGGATTAGGAAGAGTTATATTGATATGCTCTGTGATTAGTTTTTGTGAGACTCATTGTACCTTTGTTTGGTATTGGAGTATTTACCGTCTTGTGGATTTTTTGATCTCTATTGAGAGGTTTTTCCCACGTTAATTATTGATGTTGATTTATTCTTTTGTTTTCTACAACATATTGGTTTTGTTTGGATTAATTGATTGCATTTAGGGTGCTTTCATATATTGTTCTGATAAAAATATGGATGCTTCCGCTGCCTGACTCCCATCAATATGTTGTAGTATGTTACTTAATTCATGATGATAAGTTAGTAGAATAAGATTGATTCTTTTAAATGAGTTGAAATTATTTAAATGATTTATGTAGCTTTAGTTGGTACAATGATTCATTTATGATTGAGATTGAATAGTATTGATGATGAAGTAATTCTTGAGATATTTGAGATTGAGAAGTGAATGATATGATATTATTAAAGTATTGATTGAGGTGGTTGGGATGAAGGTATAACTCCTGCCCAAGTCAATTAGGATGTACATTGTCTAAGAATTCATTCAATAACAGAAATAAAATAGATGAACATTACTATCTCGTGAGAGAATGAGGTCTGAATTGGGTGATTGCAGCTTGAAATATATCTAGTTAAAAAAGTCTCAGGAGAACTAACCTTGTCATACAAGATTGTTGATTCACTGATTTGGGATCTGAGTAGATTCATATTTCGGGGTCTATTCAATGCACGAGTTTTTCGAAAGTAAAATTATAGCTGTCTATATAGTTTGAGTTCATATTTTTATATTTATATGAGTTGGATGATAGATGATGTGAATGGATTACTGTGTTAAATGTTATCTATATGTGATCAATTTAGATTATATGAGAAATCGTTAAATACTAGTTTTTAAGTAGGTAATATTGCAGATGAGTCAGTCTATGATACTCTTAATTGAGTTTGTTATGAATTTCAATATTTTGAAACACTCTTCATTTTGTTTATATTTGTTTATATGTAAATATATTGTTTTCAAATTTTTACGAGAAGGGATGTAAATTTTTATTTTTATTTTTTGTAAATTTGTAGTGAGACAACTTGTAATGTTAGTATATATAAATGTATGCATGTATATACAAATCACTTCTTAGAATAGTTAGAATAGTGTAGTGTTGCACATATATTTTAGGAGGGTCAAGTGAAATTACACTTGCCTTGAAGAAGTTATCTTATTTTAAATGGAGTGTTTCAGTTTTATAGTATTACGAAAGAAGTAATAACCACTTATCTTTAGTCCAACTAGGTTTTAAGTTTCTATTATGATACAATTGTTATTACTAAACATGTTGTTTTTGTTGGTAAAGGCTAGATTTGTGATATTCAGTTTAAGTTATATCTTATGCCTTTTCTAAAAGTAAAATATCTAGCAATTCCTCTTTAATTAATGCACATATTGAATGTTTGGTCATCCTAATTTTAATTTTATGTTTTTAATTTTATAAGAAAAATTATATCTCTTAATTTTATTCAAAATACTTCTATTGATTTGAAACAAAAGTATAAAATATGTATTCAAGCAAAACAATCAAAAAATCACTTGAAACCAATTACTTGTATGAGTTCACAGTAATGTATGTAATGCTAGATACTTTATTATTTTTATTGACGATTTCGCTAAATATTAATATGTGTATATTAATTTAATCATAGCAATAATTTGTTTAAAAATTAAGATAAGAAAGTACACAAAAAGGAGGTAGAAAATTAATTAGATAAGAAAATTAATATTATTCAGTATAATAAAGATAGATAATATATATATTTAGAAATGAGTTATTTTTTTATGAAATACATGGTATTGTTTGTTATTTGACAGCTTTTTGTATGTTAGATAATCTAATGGTCTACTAGGAAAAAAAAAAGTAAAACTTGTTTGATATTATAAATGTTATGCTTATAAGGTCAATTTTGTCTATAAATATATAGAGTGAAGCTTATATTTCTCATTTAATACTTTTAATAGAATTTCTTATAATTATTTTTGTAAAATTAACTATGAATTATGGAGAAAAGGAGAATCATATTATATATATATATATATATATATATATATATATATATATATATATATATATATAAAAGTATCTATATATCTTTTAAAAAATAACATACATAATAATAAAAAAATAAAAATATTTTTTTAAATT
>Ga0099825_1003901_pt1 | contig 19737 bp, 3 predicted proteins | sample SiratroredBW_FD_76838 | JGI IMG/M metagenome (GOLD analysis project Ga0099825, IMG submission 76838) | Root nodule microbial communities of legume samples collected from California, USA - Siratro red BW | ecosystem: Host-associated > Plants > Roots > Nodule | place: USA: California | collected... | reverse complement strand
ATATATATATATATATATATATATATATATATATATATATATATATATATACAATGTGGCTCTTTGTTTGACCCTTTGTGAGTGTGTCGTGATAGATATCTAAGATGACATTGAGCCTTAAGGGTTGAGGTATTAAGTATGTTAACTCATTAAATAAATAAGATATTATGACTTCACTAATAATTTGATCATGTAGATTAAAGCATTAGGTGATGAGAAATTAGAAGGAGTTTAAATTTGACTTGGTAGTAAGTGTGTAAACCACCCTCACATGAAATTTAGATCGATGTTTTGTGAATTTATGTTGTGATGAATACCTAGGATGACATTGGACCCTCAAGGTCAAGGTTTTAAGCATGTTAACTCATTAAGTAAAAAGTATATCTTATTTTCACTGATGATCTAATCATGTAGATTAATATATTAGGTAATGAAAAGTTAGAGAAGATTTACATTTGGCTTGGTAGTAGGTGTGTGAACAATCCTGACATATGAAATTGAGATTGATGTTTATCAGTGAGTTTTTCAATGTGTCAGGTGTTAGTATCTAGTGAGACATATTTAATACATATGAGTCTTTTAGAAGACATCATGTAACAGTTATATTGTGCATTGGAGATGCAATTAAGGGTTTCTGGAAATCTTGTTCCCAATGTTTCAATTTATACTATTAATTAGGGGCATTGTTAAGGAATTTCTTCATCTTGGTGATTAGTGTACCAATGTAATTTGTTGATGTATGTTGTTGAGAGTGTGATATGTATGTATCTATGTTATACATGTATCATGTGTATAATGATTAAAAATAAATTAGCTCACATGTATGTTTGTGAACTTTTATTATCATATGTTGTGCCAGAGTAGACGATATTAAAAGTAATAGCAACAAAGTTGCAAAATAATAAGGATAGGTATATATTTTGTATATGAACATGTTGTTTATATTATCTTGGAAATGTAATGTTTCAATGTTGTGTAAAACACAGAATATATATATATATATATATATATATATATATATATATATATATAGAGAGAGAGAGAGAGAGAAAGACTAGTATATGGTTATGTGTGTATTTTATGATATTATCAACTAGTATATGCATAGTAAATAAGGGTTTATATTATATGTTTATTTATATAAATAGTTTTATTTCTCTCAGTTCATACTTCACTAATCTATACGAAGAGTTTAATCGCTCTTGGATACACAATAAATATTGTGCATAGATCTTTATGAAAATAACCTAAAAGTTCTTTATAAAGACTAAATGTGTGGTCTCTAATAAGCGTCTAATAGCTTTCGGTTAAGAATTGAATATTATGCTTCAATCTTTATAAGCAAACATTAAATATCGTGTTTCAATCTTTTATGAGTACACATTGAACATTGTGTTTTAATCTTTATAAGCAAACACTAAATTGCACTTCAATCTTTATAAGTAAACACTAAATATTGTATTACACTCTTTTTTAAAATAAGAACTAAAATTGACTATTTAAAGAAAGGTCCAAAATTATAAAATTTGAGCTAAAAATCATAAAAAAACAATACACGTCATTCATAACTTCTAGAAGAAGAAACCAATCAAAACATGCACCTCTTTAATGATAGGTTAGTCAGATTCCAAAGTTGAGAGTCTATGCACTCATCAACCCTAAAGTAATTCAGAGAATATTTATTATCAACCAAAGTTTGTTGACAATTGTTGGAGATTTTATATCGACTAAAGATAATGTTAATTTATAGTATATATGTGGATGCAAACCTTTACCTTAAAAGCTGATTTTATAAGGTTGAATTAGACTTAAAGTCCACTTAAGATAGTAAGAGTTTGTCCTAACGAGGTTTGATGGCCTATCGTGTCATTCATTATCGAGGAATTATTGAGCTATCCATAAATATCTAGTCTCATGCACGAGTTGAGCAACTTTTGTTGAGAAAGTGTTAGAAATCCCGCATTCAATAAGTGTTGGAAATCCCGCATTCATAATATAAGTGAGTGCAAATCTCACCTAACATATACTTATTTTTAAAGATGAGTTAAACTTACAATCCACTTCTTAAAAATAATCTTATTACAACAACTTAATCGTTAAACTTAAAAGGTCACATTTTCTATTTATATTCATATAAGGTCCCACAAAAGAAGTATAATATAATAAAATACTCATTCTTAATTTCACATCAAAATTTTATATTTTTGTCTAATTAGTGGTAACCTAAATTTGGTATTCAGACGATTTCTTACGAAGCTCATATTTGACATTTGAATCTATATTACTTTTAGTATAAATTATTATTTGCTTCTTGTTCATTATATTTTGACATTATACTTTATTTTACCAATATTAATGAACATTGTTAGAACTCATGTCTTGCGATACTGTTTATTTTTCCGTCTTTTCCGTATTCTATCAATCTCTTAAATGATTTAATTAAAGATAAACAAATCACACATGTTTATTTTTTCTTGTCAATTAATACCTCAAAAGTAGTTTTATATAGAGAGAGAGACCTGGGTTCCAACTTCCACAAATCCATCATAAGATTTAGTTTTTTAATATGCAAATTTAGCATAAGCCTTGGCATCATCATAGACTACTAAGGAAAAGTGATGCAAAGAGAAGTGGAGCATATATAATATCAGAGCAAGAAATCCACTACAAAATTCATACAGTAACGGCACCCTTTATGGCCAATCATGACCTCCTTTGGATCATGTTCCCTTCGACCACATCCTAGATCTATTACACCAAAATTAGCATGAAAACCAATGGCAATTACATTGTTATCTTTTTATCTGTGCAGAAAGCTAAAAATTTTCATTTCCGGCTTTCATGCAAATGTATTAGGCATGAATTCAACCAAATATGACTAACATCAAGGGAAACCAAAGGCAATTGATGCAACAAACACATCTCTTATTCTTTTATATCTATTATGCTCAAACAATGTATTCCTAATTCCTTATTAAAAATGTCAAAGAATACAAAATATCCACATTCTTAAATACTTTTTCACTTTTAAAATCCATAAAACATATATATATCTTAAATTTTAGATATTACGTACCCAAAAGTATTTGTAAATCCCACGTATCAGTTTTATTCTGTAGGCAAGTAGGGGACAGAAAGTATGAAAGATAAGAGACTAGCTGTTATACATTTACAAATGATGAACTTATAGGAGATGTCCAATATGTATAACATTGAACTATAAATCTTATTTTATAATTCAATTTTATAAAATTAAATTAAATTTAAACTTTATTTATTTATATAAATTTTAATAAATTTATCTTGTCACTCATTATCAAACTACTAATAAATATTTAATCTCATAATATAATTTTGAAAAATAATATTTGAATCCTAATTATCCTGAACCATTCAAGTTTACCTCACGCTTAAACTGTGTAAATTTCATTTCCAAATTATCCAAAATCAACTATACAATAAGCTAAAACTTTTAGGACGGGACATTTCCGAAAAAACTTCGAGCACCACACACACCATTCATGGTATCAAAATAACCATTTACAATGAAGAAGTAATATGTTGAACCAAATATCCATCTTTTTCCAAATCGAGAAGTCTTCCCCCTTTTACACGCAAAATAGAAGTGATAAGATTCTTCAGTTCTGAAAAACTTCCGTTGAAAAAAGAGTTGCTTTTATCTCCAACTCCAACATTCACCTCTCTAAAACATCCTCCTTATTTTTAGAATTTTGATAAGTTTTTTTAGAGAAGATTCTGGAGACTCGTGTTACCAATCAAGTTAGAACTTCAGAATAAATTTTGTGACCATCTTTAAATGTTGAAGTAGGGGAGTTTGAAAACCAAAGTGGGGTGAGAGAGTGTAGGTGAACTTCAATACAAACAAAATATCTCCTCAAACAAATCTTCTCCTGGCGAATTTCAATTTAGCTTTCACAAGAAGTATGATGAATACAAATTTCAATTAAAAAAAGAGTACTTTCTTCATTATAAACAAGTTTATTGCTTATTGGCGTATCAATTATTTCAGTATACATTTTAATTGTATATTTTAATATATAGGTATAACTTTAAAATTGAATTTAAACATAAAATTTGAAATCTGTGAGTGATTAGGGAGGAAATAAATGTGACAGATTAATTAGAGATTAACAAAAATTGTTGCAAGAGATTATTAGTCAAGAATCATTGCATGATGTCTTTATTTTTTTCTATGGATCCCACTATATTGTATTATTTTAAGAATTCTTGCTCATTTTTGCTTTTTAATACAAAAGTTTTAGTTTTATTAGATCTTATTTGAATGATAACTTTTCTGACAGAAGAAAAGTTGCTTTTAAGATAAATAAATAAATATATATATATATATATATATATATATATATATTATTTTTATAATTTAAAATCTTATTTAAAACTAATTTTATATTATATTAGTATGTACTGATAAATAGATCTTATAATATTCAAATTTCAAACTTACGTAATAAGATTCAAATCTTATAATTATATAATTTAAATATTAAACTTTGATTCTAAAGTAGAAAATTTGCACAGAAATACTTTTGTAAGGAATTAATGACCTATCTTCGGATAGAAAAAGTTCCTTTATAAAGTTGTTACTTATTGTGTAACAAGATATTTGTAAAGAATTTGCAAGAAAATTGTTCCCTCGCTGATTAATTTGCAATTTCCTTTGTAAGTCTTAGATTTTTTTTTCATTATTTCTTTTTATTTGATATTATTAACTTTTTATAATGTGTCTTCGGAAAACCTGAATTCAATTAACCTTGTAGCCGATATCTACAAATTATGTTAGATTTTGTAGGTAAACAAGATCTAAATCCCTTCGATACCAATATATAAATATTAACTAGTTGATAAAGGCACATAAAAAATTTTATTCCCTTAATAGGACCCACCTTATGACCCAGGTAAAATTAATAAAAAAACTGATGAATTGAGAAGAAGTAAGAGTAAAGGGTGGCCCCCTTCTTACATGATTTGGCACAGTAAACCCACTACATAGAAAACTAATATAAAGACATTGCTTTAATAAATTCTTTCCATACCCTTTAACTTTTATAATTGAAGAGTGAAACATTTCGACACACGTAGGGCATCTGTATGAATGATCAGCATTTAGTGTGCTAGTTGAGGAATCACAATTAAATCCTTCATCTCAAATCTCTCTAAGCCAAATTATGAACCACATCCTTTGCAAATAAATCACCAAGGTGAGTGCAATCCCCATAATATATACATATAGTGTTCAAAAATAGTAATCAGGTAAAGATCCTTAAATTTTTAGTGAGATCCTTCATTCTTTTTTTTTTTTTTTTTAATCACTAGCTACTATTCATTTAACTATTATTAATCTATTTTCTCTTTTATCTTTTGAATCCATTATTTTTCTTTCATACGTGTTAAGTCATTGTCTTATTCATAAGCAACGTTACGTCTCCTCAACAAATTTCATCATCAAAAGCCAATGAAATGACAGAAGAGCTACAGAAAGAGGGTTACTTCATACACTTCATAAGAAAGAGAAAACATGCAACTTAAAAACTGCTGCTGAATAATATTTTATCTGTAATTTCTTACACGCGTGACTACTATCTATAAATATGAGCTCCTTATTTTAAAAAAATAGAATATATCAAAATTCAGGAAGAAATATGCAGTTTTCTTTCGTCATATAGTGCTAAACGGAACATATTAAGCAAGTAATAGCAGAAAATAGTGTCTCAAGAATACATCTTATTTTGACTGGACCAACAAATGTTAGCGACATTTTAATTTTGTTTAGCTTTCAAAACACATGCAGTCACATAAGAAGAATGTCATGCCATCAAGAACTTGAATATCTCTATCTACAAGGGAAAACACATGCAGAGTTCAGAATTTATACAAAAACAATTATCCATTTATATTTTTTCAAACACTTGACAAAAATAAACGACTGGTTTAATTTGTAAAATAAACAAGCAAATACTCTCTTCCACATTTTCTAATATATATATTAACAAAGAAAATCTACAATTATGAATAAGATTCATTAATAAGACATGCTTTCATAAGTTTTTATAGATTTTTTAATTAAAAATGTTACATATGTGTAATCAAAATGCATTGGATTAGACGTATGTCTGTGAAATCATTATTCTGTTCTACATAGTATAATATTATATCAATATAGAAAGAAGACACCAAGGAAAAATGAAAAGAACTACATACACAGATATGGTTTTTGCATAGTATGTTGCCTGTTTTCAAGTTTCAGGCTTTGACCAAAAGAAAACAAATAGCACTGTTATGAGGGTATTTAAAATTGTCTAGCCACTGGCAATAGTGCAATCCCTTTTCTCCCACTTAAGTAGACAATATATCAGAAATGATTCAGAGAGAGTTCGTGTGCACACACTCCAAGGCACTACTCACCTTATGATGCCTACCAATTGCATGACAGTTTGAAGCATGGATTATGTGGACTCGGTGTTCAACTGCATATTTATAAATGAAATTACACAAAATAAATGAACTAACAGAACAGAAACGACTACCAAAATCGCCTGACTCTCAGCTTAGGTATAAATGAACATATACATACGATTAGGTAAATGGTATATATTGAGGTTATAGAGAGAGAGAGAGAGAGATTTTCACACGCAACATAGTAATTAAAGGAAAAGAAACTGCACTTCACCGCATCCAAGGAATGAAGATATATGGAAACTAAGACGATCTTGAGATCCATTATTTTCGTCATAACATCTTCAAGAGTACATACACATTTTTATTTTATTAATACAAATTGGCCGATGTTGCAATATTGGTCTGTGACACACACGCACGCACAGCCCTCCACTGTTATTTACTGCCACTGCTTAAATTACTGCTGCATCTACCAAGAGTACTGCTGTTTAGGTTTACACAATATATTTTCTAATGCAATTGCAAAGGGTGTCCCCATTTTGCAGTGCCCCAGCCCATTGTCAAATCACAATTTCTGCATAACAAGCAAACACGGAAGTAAAAAACCATGAAAAGAAAACAAAGAAACATAATTGCTGTTGCTAATTTCTACACTGCAAATGACATCATTTGAAAGTAAGTCCAAATAAAGAGGTGATTATCTACATGACACGTGCAGGTTAGTTCACAGCTAGTTATAGAAACCTAAGAGTTGTGATACAGTTATTGTTTGACTAATAGTTTAATGAGTTTGGAAGCATAGGAAAAAAAAGGTAGAGAGTGTCTTGATGACTGTACCAAAACCCTTGAATTTCCTAAGGGACATGGAATTATGAGGTTAGTTATGTGGCCTTACTAACTTGCATTATTTGAGGGGGGCAATGGAGGAGGATGTTGAGGACGCTTGCGCTTCTTTTTCTCGTAGCTAATTCCCCTAGCCTTGGCTTGTGAATCGCGCACTTCACGAAGGTAAAGTCTCACGGCACGAGCACCGAAAGGGTTAGCTTCAGGTTTTCCTCCGTTTTCTTCGAAAGCAGCTCTGAGACGACCTATTAGAGCATCAAGGCTGCCCCATGCTTGGCGTAGAGGGCAAGGGCAAGGTGCAGGAGGGTTGGGGTGCCCGAAGAAGGGACAAAGGTGGGTGTGAACCTTGGTTTTTCCGAACTGGTCGAGGTACCTCAGGAATTCCAGCACGTGCGCGCCGCTGCAGCGCGAGAGCGACAGTGGGGGTCTGTGGTTCCGAAGGTACTGCCCGAACGTGTTCCAGTCCCGCCGCTTTTGGTTCTCGTAGCGGCTCAGAGTAGTGGAAGAGGAAGAAGGTGGCGATGATGAAGATGAAGGTGGTGGTGGCGAGGTGAAATTGGATGGGGTACCTGCTGAGAGGTTGATGGCTTTGGTATCCGAGTTTGACGAGGAGTCAAATTCTTGAAAGGAATTCATGATCTGTGGGAGAAGGTGTTATTAGATATTTGGATCTGCGATCTTCTTAGGTACTGTTGGGGAAGGGTTTTGTTGCTGTTTTTTGTTCAGTGAGTTTGCGTGTGGGATGGATAAGGAGGGTGTTGAACAGTTGTGGAGATTGAGGTGTGTAAGGAGGGGAAGGAAGAAGATCTCTCAGGAATATAAGGCATGGAAGGAGCAAGAGAGAAAAGAAAAATGGCTTTGAAGATGATCAGATTTCGGCAGGGTTTGAACTGTGCTGAGAAGTGAGAAGTGAGTGAGAAAGAAAGAGAGAGAAAGAGAGAGGGTTGAATTGATGGACAATGGAGATAACTGAACAGGAAGGAGGGTAAAAGAACAGTTTAGAGAGAGAAGAGGGAGAAAGCTATTCTCCTAGTAGCTAGGCTACCTTCAACCCCTTATATTTTTTGATAACTCCTAGAATACTTGAAAGCGTAGTGATGCGAGGTGCTTTTTGCTAACCCTGTTTTTCTGAAACCATTTTTAGGAATTTCACAGTATGTTTTTTTTTGTGGGGAGGAAGAAAGGGGTATGCAGCTAGCTGAGATGGTTTGACCTATGGCAGTGTCCGAAGCAAAGAGGGAATGTGATAGTGAGAGACCAGAGGGGCTTAATTGAGAAAGAAGCAGTGTTTTGGCCTTTAGGGCTTTTGTGGAAATGGAAATAGGTTGAAAATGACAGTGAGAGATTATTGATGCAGACAGATAAAGGTCTTGGGTAAAAAAATAAATATAATGGTTTAGGTGCTTCTATTATCTCTCTCTTGCGTTGATTGACAACACCTCTTTGAAATTACCTGTTTGCCCTTTTATGTCTGATACGACTAACTTTAGTTTGGGAAAAAAATGGGATCATCAACCATAGTTGCATACAAGTAGACACTAGTAGGGCTTGTGAACTTACCATCATTAGATTGTTACTTTTCAACAAGTGCTAATCCCTAGGCCCTAGATATCTGTGTGCAGATTATAATGATTTTAATGATGAAAATCATTGACTGCAAATGACTTCAATTAAATCCCCTCCTAATACTAAATTAAGATTACAAACACTAACCCAAAAATTTAAAACTTTCAAATTTTCAACTTTTTTAGATTAAATCAAAGCTGTTATCTCACAAAAAAAGAAATCATGTATGAAGAGTTTTTCCAAAGAAACATTTATTATTATTATTTACAAATATATATTAAACTGTTATTTTATTTTATTAAATTAAAATTTTATTGTTGTTGTAATTTTATATATTAATATGTGCATTAGTTTTAGATACTATCTATATATTTATTTTAATATATATATATATATAATTTTAATTAATTTTGATATTTATTTAAAAGATTTAAATTTATGATCAAACGCATTGAAAGTAAAAAAAAATGAAATGCAAAAAAAAAGAGAATATGGAATTTATAAAGAAAAAAAATTATGAGAGGTGCGAGATTAACTGTTTTAGTAATTAATTAGAAAAGTGGTTGAATTAACAGAAAAAAAAATAAAGTGCTATTAAGTAGATTAAAAATATATTGAAAAATAGAATAAAATAATCTGATATAGATTTCAACTCATTTTTAATATACATTAAAAATTTATGACTTATATTATTGAGAAAAAAAAATCATGCAAATGATGAAAAAAAAATACACATACAATACTAGAAATAAAAGTGTTACAAATTTTATGAAGTTTTACAATTTTATGTGAATCCATATCTCATTGTTGTGTGAAGGATTTTTTTTTCTTTAATAGTGATATCATATGGTTGGTGATGTAATACGGTGATCAGTAAGCTTATTTGAATGTTTTGTTGACGATGAAAGTGAAGCGACCTGTTCCTTTAGCAATAGTTAACAATGAGAAAAGTGTATGAAATACTCATATTTCATAGAAGAACACCAAGTCTCATTAATGGATGAACCACCTCCATAAAAAAGGCGTTTCACATCCTTTTTATTTGTATTTGTAATGTTTATTTTTTTTTATGTTTATTTGATTTTCATTCTTGTGTATTTTCCTCCAGAACAATGTCAAACTTTATGGTGTGATTTGATTAGCAGTAAGATAATATTAAAGTAAGATTAAGCTGATAATTGATTTATGTAGAGGATTTTGTGACGAAAATTAGTTATCTTATTTAAAATAATAAATATCCATTTGGGTGCGGACAAAAGAAAAAGTTGTGGAATCATATTAGATCTATTAAATCTATGTCTCTCATAATTTCTATTTATAATGCTCTTTTTTATGTCATATCGTTTCGATCATCATTATTGTGCGGGAAAGAATTTTTCCCTCAACACGTATTTGATTTCTTTAAGGAAAATATTATGTGCTGCCATGGGAATCAAATCCTCTTAAAAAATCATAAAATAGCAGTTAAGATACGCTTCACTGTATGTTGATCTATCTAAACTTTACAAAACTTTAATTATATAATTTAGAAGAAAAAAAATCTTTACCATTCCTCGTCCAATTCCTAGAGTTAGTGCGTCTTTGAATCTGTATACATTGAACCATCTAAAATTAAATTTAATATGTTCATACATTCAATTGATTTTACATTGAGAATTATAACATAGAAAACTTTACAACTCCTCGTTCAATATTCCTAGTTATTGCGTCTTTTTGAATCTGTATACATTGAACCCATCTAAAGTTTAATATGTTGTTAATATATATATATATATATATATATATATATATATATATATAAAATTGATTTTATTGAGAAATTGATCATTTTGATGTTGAAATAATTTTGGTAATTTTCCATACGAAATAAAAGGTTTATATTTTATATACTCAATTCTACTATATTTAAAACTTTTTTATACACATATACCATGAATATTTGTAGAATTGAGTGTATGGAATATGATGGTGAATCGTTTGGAGAATGTGACTTCCAATTATAGCATGCAAATTTCGTTGGCAGGATAGTCACATTTGCAAAGCAATTTGCTTTATAAAGGTAAAAGTTTCATCTCAAATTGCAACCACATACGTCTGTAACCTAACTCCAGAAAGATTAAAGAGCTGCTAGAGGGGCATTTGAGAAAGTGTGAAGTTTGTGAAGACAGATCAAATCATTTTTAATATATATATATATACACATGAGTTGACACCTAGGCTGTCTTTATATTTGATATGCCAACAAGATTTAACTCAAGTCTACTTCCATAATGTTTTAAGACTGAAATTAATCAGTATCATTTTGCTTTCATTAATTTAAATTTATAACAAAGAAAAAGAGTCCATTACTTCCAATCAAATAAAGGGTGGGAAAGAAGTTATAGAGATTGCATTTCTAAAGTTTATGCAATATAAAGGGAAACTTTTGGCTTAGTTTGCCATAAGTGTATGAAGTAATATGTTTAATTTTTAAATTAATTAATTGTGAGTTTAAAGTTTTCATTAAGACATGTGTGAATTGTTTAGATTTTTAGAGCAGAACGAGAGTTGTGTCTAGGTGAAAATGGTGATAGCGATGGGTAAATATAGTATAAGTATACTAGGCCTTGATTTTGAGTTGTTTTCCAGATAGACGCAAACATATAGATGGGTGAGCGTATGGGAGGGATTATATATCAACTTAATATTTGTGTTGTTTTGGTAATTTCATGAGAAGATATTTGAGAAACTAATTGCAAGTTTTGGAATAAACCATAAATGATGATAATTTAGAAATTTGAAAATTTATAGGATGCAATTTGAACAAGATTAGAAAAATGTTGGATTAAATCATTAGAAATTATGAAGTAGATGTATTATTTTTGGATAATTTTGTAATATAATAAAAGTGTGATGTGGTCATATTATGTATTGAATATTTTGTAAGAGGGAATAATGTTCATTTGTCCAACGAGTAATATCAAAGAAGAATATGTTAATTGTGGACTTCGTATGTGAACATGGTTTTGAATTAATATTTCAAATTGATTAGTAATGGGTTTGTTAATGTTTCCTTACAGTTGACATTTTAATTTTAGGATTATTTTTTTTTTTTTGACGTGATCTTTAAATTGTTACATGAAATTATGAGTTTTTTTAACTGAGAAAAATGTAAGAAAATTAGATTATTTATTTAAGTGTTAATTAATAGAATATGCATATTAGAGTTATTGGAATTTATTCAGAATTTTAAATTTTTGGTTTTAATATTTGCATACACCGTTAAAGTTATTTCTTTCTTTTTCATTTAGACAAGGTATGTTGAAATAATATCGCCAAGTTTAATTATTGTATTTAAAGTATTGTTTTTTTCAAGTTTATAATTCTGTGACGATTGTGTTATTAAATTGCGTTTCAAAAATTTAGAAAAAAATATATTTAATTGTTTTTGACTTTGTCTTTAAAGAGATAATAAATGATAAACTATCCAACATACACTAACAATTTCTCAATGAAAGATTATGAAAATAAAGATTAGTTTTAAAATCAATTTTCTATTATCATAAATAATCTTAATGTTTCAACCTCAAATTTATTAAATTAATATAATTAAAATTAATTAATTATAGCATCTGAAACTTTAAAATTTAAAATTTTTTTTACAGTTTTATTTTTGAAAAATGTTCGCGAGAGTTGCGGGAAGAACTCGTTCAAATAAAATTATATTTTATCATAACTTTAAACAAATCTTATTATATTGATTCCATTATCATATGTGATCTTAGGTGTCAGATTAAATATTTTTATATTAATTAATTTTTAAAATAAGATAAAGCGGTTTAAATATTTACTGAGATTAAAATGCTAGTAATATATCTCATACACATATTTTCTTTAATGGAAGGAAGAAAAAAATCATTTGACTTGCTCCTTAACTAGTAAACCAATAATTTTTTTAGGTAAAAATAATTTTACTTTATCGGTAAAATTAATTATGAAAATTTAACAAAACAAATAAAATTGATATATAAAAATTAAATACTGAGTTGGATTGTAGAACAACCGACCGCTCTTGAAACCAGATGCAGACATGAAGACTTTAGCCGACAAAGTTAAAAGATTATGTATTAAGGTTTTGAGATCATAAAGTGTATATTATTTGTGAAGGCTGTGATTTATCAAACCTATTTGAATTATTAAATAATTATATATGACTTTAATTTTTTATATATTACCAATTCGAAGGTGTTATATATTCAAATATGAATTTAAGTTTTATATTTAGTAAGAATGTGAAAGTCGATTAATATAAAAAAGAAGATTCACAAATTTAATGGTTTTTTATTAAAGGTGGTGTCGTTCTCTTATGTGGTTTGACTTAGTTCTCATTGTGTGAGATCTCTTTGATTTTGTTCCCTCGGATTATCCAACAAGTAATATCAGAGCTGATGGTTTGTTTTTGTCATCGAACGGATGGGTTCAGTTTGACCCTATATCGAAATCTTCGTGATGGAGGTTTCAGGCAAGTCGTGTCCCGTCTAAGTGTGTGAACGGTGGTACAAGTAAGGAGTCGTTTGTTTCGACTCGAGGGAGAGTGTATCAATGTAGAGAAGGGACTCTCTCTTGAGGGAGAGATTGTTAGGTATTTAAATGTAAATTTAAGTTCCATATTAGATAGGAATAAAAAAGTTGAATAACATATAAAAAAGAAGACCTATAAATCTAATGTCTTAAGATTTTGAATTGAAAGTAATCTCATTTTTTAAGATTTTGAATTGAAAGTAATCTCATTTTTTAGCTCTGTTCATTTATCCAAGAGAAAATTACTTTATTGTAATATTGAGTATTGTTAGATAGAAAACTTAACAAAAATTTTAAAAAATTATAACTGATAGTTGAAATGTAATTTTTTCTAATAGTATATTAATTTAAGTTTCAAAGTTTAGTTATAATTTGACTTATTTAATATTTGACATGAAAAAATTGATGCAATTTATAATAGTAAAAAATATATATAGATTAAAATAGCATATTTAATTAATATTAATTTATATATATAATAATTTATTTATGTTGATGAAAAAATTCATACCTATCCTGATTAAGATAAATGAATAAATTTAAAATGCTTAATTATTCATGTGTTCATAGTCACATGTTTTGGTAGATGAATACCTTTATCCATACTTTAATTCATTAAGACTTGTTTTTAAATTATTGAATTTGAGTCTAATTATTAGGGTTGTTTGTGATGAGTCTTGTCTTATTAAACTGACTTGACCTCTAACTAATTTTAATATAGTTTAATAATAATGCTATATTTCATGTTATCTCCACGCAGTTTAGTGTTATACTTACATATTTTTTTAATATGCATTAATTACAATATCTGTAATATAATTTTCTTAACATTATATTATATTTATTATTTTTAAAACTTTACATTAAACTTACTTGATTTAATTTTATATTTTTAATTTATAGTTTGGTTATATTCAGTCCTAAATTATATCTCATTACATTGATTTTTGAAATTCAGAAAAATTTCAAACACAAATTTATAATTTTTTAAGGTTGAGAAAAATAAGTTATTTTGATTTACAGTCTACAAACTTAAAAGATGATACCAATAGCATATATTTAGAAATCATATTTAAAGAGTGAGAGATTTTAAAAATTTAAATAAATCCTTAAAAATTTTAGAGATTTAGAGTTTTTTTAATTTTTAAAATTAATATAATGACATATGTTTCTTGTATACGAGAGAGAAATCAGTAATAAATAAAACTTATATAAGAGAGTTCATGATATCATATTTTTCTAAAATTTTTAAATAATAAATTTGTGGATTTTTTTCTATTTTGTTTTTTTTTTCTTTTCTTTAGTTCGAAGGAAAACTTCAACTCACAACAATAATATTACTCTAAAATGTAAGTTTTTTCTATATTGATAAACTTCTTCTTTAACTGAAAACATCTTTTAATTACAAATGTCTCGAGTATTTAAGTTGGTGATTTTTATTTGTATTATTGTTTATCACAACAAAACACATTTATTGGAAAAAGTTAATGTATTAAAAGTCTTTCTAACAAGAATTTTCAGACAAATATATCCTGTTAAAACAAAGTAAAAATCATAATTAATATGTTTATGGTTAAAAATATTTTCGGTCATAAAAAATATATTAATATAAAGAGTCTAACACTTGAAAAATTATTAAAATTAAATATAAATTGAAGTTTGACATTGAGTATAAATAAAAATAAATAAATAAATAATATATGAAAATTAAAACCCACAACTTTATTATCTTCTATATCTCCAATGAAAATACTATCATAATTTTGTATATAAGGTTGCTCAACACTAATTATTATTAACTATTATATATAGTCTAGGGAAGATTAGTTTATTCTCAGTTATATAGTTAATATAACTTGAATCGCCATTTAAAAACATAATTAGTCATTTACACTACTAATACTAATATATTATGTGCATACTTTTAAGCAAAATAATGGTTAGTTCGCTACTGCAAATTTAATAATATAATTTTGGTTGAAATTCTTTATGACTTTAAATAATATTTTCATAGAAAGATTAATGATGTTAATATTGTATTGATTGACTAATTAAAAACTTAATTAAAAATTGAAAAAGATAATTTTTAAAATACTATTGTATTAATTTTAAAAATATTTATGTTTTTAATAATTATTATAATGTTAATATAAAAATAAAAAGGTTGAGTTTGGTCCTAATAAGTTTTAATAAATTTAAAATTTTTAAATTTAAATAAATAATTCCACAAATAAATTCAAACTCCACCAAAATTAAACAAAAAAAAGAAAAACTCTAAATATCTATTGGAACTTGTAAAAATGAATTATCTGATACAACTTACCGTGAGTTGGTTATTTCAAAGGTTAACTTAACCCGACTAATTTATTAATAAACTTAAATAAATAAAAAAGACAGATTGGCTCACTTACTTTAAAAAATATATATAATTTTTTAGTTATTTATTATTCAATATATATTTTTTCTAATATAAAATATAAAATTAAATTTTAAATTACTGAAATAACCATAAAAAACTATTATTTTAATATAAATATATTGATAATAAAATATATTAAATAATAATTCTAAATATCATATATTAGTGAAGATTGTTAATTTATTTTGAGATATTCTTCAAACAACTTAACTCCATTCGTGGATCAATATTAATAGATGGCATAAATGTCAAATAATTACTACATCAAATAATGAAAAGAGAAAAAGAATTAGAGAGCAAAACGAAAATCCGCGAAACTGTATATTTTATTTCCTTCATTTTCTTTTATTTATATTGAGTTGTATTAGAATATTTTATTTTTGTTTTTTTTTTATGATAGGTTAGCGAGTCAAGTTTTAATGAGATAAATTCAATTTCAACCTATACCAATATTTATAATTTGTTTTAGTCTAGCCAAACTCATTCTTGTGATGAGTTAGATTAATTCAAGGACTTTAGCCACTTTCAAAACTCTACATTTTATAAACATATAGCCACTAATTATTCTACAAACCTGTTAATGAGTGGATGCGCAGGACCCATCACTCATGTCCAAATTTTTTTATTTTGGTGCTATGATTATCGAGGTCTTCTTTCAATTTTGTTTAGACCTTTTATGATTGCAATTAATGTAGGAGATTTGAAGGACTGAATGATTCAAGATTCTATTTGTTATAGGATAATTCAATATATATTTTTCCTTGTCAAACTTTAATAGCTAATATACTTGTACTAATTCTGTTTGTGGTATCCAGCTTATTGATATGAGGACAATTTTCATACCCCATATAGGAATTAAATATGAGCTACGTATGATGATGTTATTTTTAAATATATTTTAAGATTCTTTTTGAGATACTAAAAAGTTTATATATATATATATATATATATATGATTGTACTTTTACATTATATGAAATTTGTTATTCAATTATCCTTCTTAATCTTAACTTTTTATTTTATTTTATTTTATGTAATTTTTTTATCTTATTTTGTGTTAACAATTCATACAAATTAGATAATATATAGGAAAAAGTTTAAGTCTAATTTATCTTCATAAAATTAATTTATACATATTATATATCAATTTTATTTATAATCAATATGAAATCTTAAATATATCTTTTCATGTCGAAAGTATCAAACACAATCGAGAGATTCAAATAATGAGTGAGTCAAAAAATTGAAATAGACTCTGATATATATTTTAAAAAAAAAATTAAGCCTAATTCATCAGTTTAGTAAAATAATGTTTATTTCTCATATTCAAATAATGAGTGACACAAAAGACCCAAATCTGGATTGAAATAGACTCTGATATATATTTAAAAAAAAAATTAAGCCTAATTCATGAGTTTAGTAAAATAATGTTTATCTCTTATTTATATATTATGATTTAGTTTTATCTTTACTTAACATGTCATGAGTTTATTTAGATATAACACACCATGAGTTCTAGATTTTGGATGTCTTAAGTTGATGTTAGTCTCTGATAGAAATTGTTTAATATGTGTTTTCTGGAATATGTAAGTAGATATCTTTTTGTAAATATATTTTAATATATGGATCCATGTCTGATAATTGTCATAAACGGGATCACGGGGACGGCGATCCAAAGGAGAAAATTAAAATTATTTGCAAAATTTAGGAAAAAGAGTCGTCACCATAGTTTATATGAAAAACTATGGAAAAACCAAAAAATTGATAGTTTAAATGGAAAACTATGGAAAAATTAAAAAATTGATAAAACAAGTTTGCGAAAACAGGATTTCGGGTCCGAGAGTCGGTTACGTGTAGGGAAGGTATTAGCACCCCCACAACGCTCGTCATAAGACGGTACCTTCAATTAAATAAATAAAATAAGTGTGATTTTGTAAGATGTTTATTTTTCCAAAGAAAAAGACAAAAATACAAATAAAAATAAAAAAAATATTTTTTATTTTTATTTTGGGAAGGGGTCCAACAGGGTTTGACTTTGCTCCTACTTATCTCCATCAGGGATGGAGAATCAGCGTTACGTAATTCTTTAAGAAAATTTAATTGTTAAGAGTGTTTAATATTTTTTTTATATTTTTATAAAACTTCATTTTGAATATCGTTATACGCGTACGATCTTTTAGATAATCTAAAAGAAATTAAAATCTTTCAAATTAAATTCAATGACGCAAATGACCATTTAGAAATTCAAATTTTATTTAAAAATCCAAAAAGAAATTAAAATCTCTCAAATTAAATCCCATGACGCGGTAGGAATTCAAATTTTATTTTTATTAAAAAAATATTAAAGAAAGAAAACTTATAAAAAATAAAAAAACTAAAACGTGCAAAATATAAGCTTAAACTATGGAGGTACACAAATAAAAAAGGTTACAGTTTTGGGCTGGCTTCAAAGGCCCCAAATTATTTTTTTATTATATTTTTTTTAGGTTAGGGATGCAATGGTAATGTAGGGGGGGCGAATAGAAAGATCCGGACTCCTCAAATAAGGTTATTTTTAAGAAATCTTCTTTAGGGATAGAAGGGTGAAGTTTAAATATGGTGTTGTGAGGACTGGTGTTGTCTCGCGAGGGTTTGGTCCTTGGAGGTGCGGCGGAGCTCGGCGATAGGTTGTAGTGGAGGTGCATGGTGGTGGTTGTGGCGGCGGGAGGCAGTGAGGTGCAGGGAGGCGCGACGGAGGCGTGGTGGAGGTGCTAAGAGACACGGTGAGATGTAGGGAGGTGCGACAAGGTGCATGGGAAACGCGGCGGTGGGAAGAAAGATTTGTGGTGATTAAGGTGGTGGCATTGTGGAGGTGTGTGATGGCGCAATGGAGGTATATTGAAATTGTTTTGGGGTAAATGGAGTGGTGTAGAGGTGATTTTTAGGTGCTGTTTTTGGGTTGTGTTGAAGGTGAAAGGTGATTATGGGAGTTGCTTTTGGTACCAAAAACAATAATTAATAAATTGATAAATTCCTTTTTTACTTTTGTCCCAACTTTACGAATCAAAACTCTTGGGAGCATAAAATACATGGAAGAATGTATGAAAAGATTATGAAATTTTTTTATGTAAGAAATAATTTTTTTTTTGTGTAAAAATACAAAATGCTATAAAGAGTAAAAGGAATTTTTATTTTTATTTTTTATCTTTATATGAAAATGAAATGATGAAGAAATAAAAAAAAATGTCACGGGAAGATAATAACAGGATTTACAAATTTCAAAGATTTATATGAAAATTTAAACCTTACAAATCATATCTGATTGTTCTTTATTTATCTTTATTGTTTTTATCTTTATTTATTTATGAGAAGTTGAGATTGTGTGAGAAGTTACAAAGAGTTGAGAGAATTTTTTATTTATTTTTAATTTGTATTTTTTTTAATTCTTTTGATTATTTTTAGTTCTTTTCTTTTCTTTTATTTTTTAAAGAGATGTGTTTTGGAATATCTCATTATCTATTCTTTTACTCATCTTTTACTTCTCGATCAAGCTTGAACAATTTTGAACAGTCTTAAACATAGCATAACTCACATAACCAAATCGTCAATTTTTTTTATATTTTTTAGTTTTAAATTATTTATATTATTATTTATTATTACATAAGGAACTCTTTATTCACATTTTTTTTATTTTGATTATTACTCTTTATTCTAAACACACATTTGAATTTATTTATTAATATTTTTTTGTTTTATTATATTTATCCGGATGAAATCGGATGTTAAAAATAATATATATATATATATATATATATATATATATATATATATATATATATATATATATATATAAATATATATCACTTATATTATATTTATATTTTTTAAATAAAAATAGTGAGACGATGTATTATGATTTTTTTTTTTTATTTATAT
>Ga0099825_1003900_pt1 | contig 19738 bp, 10 predicted proteins | sample SiratroredBW_FD_76838 | JGI IMG/M metagenome (GOLD analysis project Ga0099825, IMG submission 76838) | Root nodule microbial communities of legume samples collected from California, USA - Siratro red BW | ecosystem: Host-associated > Plants > Roots > Nodule | place: USA: California | collected... | reverse complement strand
TACACATACTATTTTGTTATGCTACAAATATATCTATTCTATTGACACACTATTTTATGTTATGTCATTTTATATATATATATATATATATATATATATATATATATATATATATATATATGTAATAATTGTCATGCAAAGCACCAACATAAAAGTCATGACAAAATATTTATAGAGATTCATTACATTCAACTATAAAATGGAGAGTTAAATTAATACTCCAGATCATCTGGAGTAAAAAAAATAGCAAAGAAAGTGAATAGCTTGAAGTTGGAATTACTCTTGAAATTGGAATTAATCCTGCATGTCTCGTGGGTTTTTCTACTCTAGAAATTGTTCTTTATTTTTTTTTTTGTCCAAAAGTATATCAATATATCAAGTTTTCTCTTTTTAATTTATATCTAAAAAGTAAACATTTGTTGAGCGATCATAACATTCTGTTTGAATTAGACGAGACGAATTGATAGTGCAGAAAAAAGAAAAAATTATAAAAATCAAAACAAGAAAAATTAATTAAAAATTAAAATTAAAATAAAAGTTAACTTGAGACTTTCCTCGCATATTTGTGAAGATTTGAAGAGAAAACACGATCTTCAATATTATTTTTATATAATTAAATTTTATTATAAATTTATCAGTATTTATATTTAAGTTAAAATAAAATAAATATAATTAATAATATCATATAATATAATAAAAAATAATAATAATTTTAATTAATACAAAATAATAATAGTAATAAATATTAACAATAAATTCATAAAATAATAAAAAAAATAAGATAATTAAGAAATCTTTATAATATTAATATTAAAACCTAAAAGTAATAATGTTATAAATAATAATTTTAATAATATTATTAAAATTAAAAATTAAAATAACAATATTAATAAATTTCTAAAATAATAACAACAATATTAAAAAAAATATGTTATCAATCACACTTATTACATTACTCACAAACTTTCATAAACTTTTTCTTCAAATCTTACTATCTTTTCCTTAATCCAAACAATTAAACTTTTCAAACACTTTCTTTTTAAATAATCTCAAATTCACTCCTTTAAATCTATCTCCAATCTAAACAAACCCTAAATATTTATTAGATAAGAGATAACATTGTAATCAGTGTTAAAGTGAAAAAATGTTAGATCTCACTAAACAAATTCAAATCCCTTCTTATTAAATGTGACTTCTACATAATATAAAATGAAAGACTTCAAAGTTAACTTTCCACCTTCAATAACTTCAAATTTCTATTTCTTTATAAATTTCATAAGAGGTAAATTATAATCCACCTCTACAGAAAAAAAAAAAAAGGTTTCAACAACAATTAACACCAATTGAAAAAAATTCATAATATAAATATAAATGTAAATAATAATAAAAAAGTTCAATATAAAATAAAACAAGTTATTATTATATTTAATATACTTTTACTTATAATTAAATTTAATATTTATTATGTCTGCTTTAATTATTATAAATTATCTAGTTAAAATACATTATTTAATCAACTAAAAATAAATACAAGTTGAAAAAATCGATGTTATAAAATAATTAGTACCCGTCTAAAAAAATTTAATGTTTTATTTTGAAAAATATACGCTTTAGCGTCGGTCCTATTCATTCTATATAAAAAGTATTTAAAAATAATTTTAGTTTAGCATCGACCTACATCATGCTAAATGCAAGAAGTAAATACAATTTGAAATCAATATTTGGTAAAAAGTATTATTATTTAATTTTAATTATTCATAAATATATATTGGCAATGAGATATATTTGTATTCAATAATTATAGACTATTTTTAATTGAATTATTTTATACATTAATTTTCTGTACTCTTAATTTGTTGTGCAGTTTATTAGTGGAACGCTCAATAATTTCGTATAAGTGGATATATATTGATTGACCCTTTATCAATTTAACTCAATCAATATTTAGTAATATTATTAAATACAATTACTATTAAAATGGAATTAACTAAATTAATTATTTTTTATTGATATTGATAACACTACAAAAACAACTCAAATTATCTACCAAAATTATATTCAAATGACAAATGAAAATCTGTATGTAAAATTTATATTATATATGAAATTTTATCTACGGATTTGTATCCGTATGTAAAATCAACATTATATACGAAATTATCTATAAATTCAAATTTCTATATAAAATTAATATTACATATGAATTTTTACATCCAAAATATTATATACAGATTTAATCCGTATGTAATTTATATATAATATAATAAAAATGTTAATAATCATATTATGACAACAATGTTGTTCTGGTTTAGTGGCAAGTTCAGAATAGTACATGTGGGATTTGAGTTCGAATCTCACTAAATACATATTGTAAATAATGTTAATAAAACTAACTAAAGTAATCTTAAAAATGGATATTTTAAAATATAAAGATAGTAATAAATTAATATCATAATTTCAATTGTTTTTAGTGTAAATTGATTATTTATTGAGATAGTATACGGGGAAAGAAATAAAATTAAATGAATAAAGTGATTATAGATAAATGCATGTACACTCTAATATCACAAATTCTTTATTAATACATCATTTATCTTACTCTCTTTTTCTATCGTTTTATTATACGTACATTTCTTTCTCCTTCTCTTGTGGTATTTGCTGCAGTTTCCAGATACCTGTTCAATAATTATTTTATAAATTATAAGTGTCATAACTTTTTACAGCTCTTTAATTACACTTTAAAAAAAATATCTCTCTTAAAATTGTTCTTTTTTCTTTTTATTTCTACAACACTATGGTTGTGATTTAAAAATTAGTAGGAGGAAGCATGTATGATATGTTCACCCACTCCCATCAACATTCAAATATCAGGATAGAGGATCAACTACCAATTTCATTCATCCCTTGAACAGTTCTTCAGTACTAAATTAATGTTTGAATAATCAAATTTGTTACCAAATGTGTCATACTACATGACGGCTATACTGACAAACACATTGCACCAATGCAAGTCTACGGTTTTATAAGAACTTATAATACAAAAAAAAATCTATTTCTTTTCATAAATTTAATTTATATATAACTTAAAAGTAGATTTTAAACTAATATAATTTCTTTACTAGTTCATTTATTTATTTGTTAAAAAAAAAAAAAAAAAACATATGACTTTTCAAAAAGCATCTGCAAAATAAAAAATTAATAACGTCTTAAACTGAGAACTAAAGCCATTTTGAATGCTTTTACAAAATGTGAGAAAAGCAATACACATATTTTGACTTCTACAAAACTGTAGGATTTTTAAGAGAGGTTTTACAAACAAAAGAAAGAAAACACGTGTTAAAAAATGAAAAGTGAAGGAAACTGTAATACATATTCCTAACCATAGTATATATATTTTCCTTTTCATTTTGTTACACCTACCTGTTTAAGAGAACAACTAATCCATTAAAACGTGTGTTCTTCACATTCTATTATGATAATCAAGAACCGGAAAAATGCAATAGGTGAATATAATTTTGAAGAAGGTGGTGGTGTGTACACTATCTATTATCTAAGGTCTTAGCAACACTTTTTATCCTTCTCCTTTAACAATCATATTCCCTTAACTTTTTCATATATTTCTCAATATTTTATGTATGACTGGCACCAAAATTTCAGGTGGCTGTTGTTGATCGGTCACTCTTGCCCTGCCGTGTTCTTATCAAAGTAGAACCACCTATTCCATGTTAAAGGCAAATTGCACATTGCTTTTACCTAGTACAACTTGTTTCTCTTCAGTTTCTCACCCTATATATAAATGCTTCCATATTCCTGCTCAAATATCAGTGTCTTTAACTTTCATCTCTCTTTCTGAACGTGAACCAAAAATATTGAGGACTATGGAACACCTACATGAGGAGCAAGCAGAACCAGTTAGCCCTATGGGACAATACTTCAACAGTTCTGCGCTATGCATATATATTATTGGAGTTTTGGAATTTGAAGTTCCCATACATGACTTGCAAACCTTCACTCTTATTAAAGATGTTTTCCTTCCCATCAATCCACGCTTCTCTTCCATCATGGTTCTCTCTCTTTTGCTTACTGTTTCATTCATTTTCATGTCTATATTATCAGCATTATTAGAATACTATATAATTAACGACATGATACTTAAGATAGCAGACAATATTAATAGACTGTTTGCAACATAATTTTGCTTTAGTATTGAATTTTTGTTTACTCAATATCACATTCCATCAGTACCATATGGTTTACAAATCTTGACTTTGGTTATATGAAACCAGGTCCAAGATAAAGATGCAGAGAAAAGATGGAAGCAAGTTGAAGTCAGTTTGAAAGATCACGTGCACTTTCCCAAATTCCCTAAAGGGAGAACAGTGGAATCTTATGACAAGCTTTTTCATGATTATTTAGCAAGCATAGCAATGGAGCAATTACCACAAAGCAGACCTTTATGGGAAATTCATGTGATAACCTACCCCTCTAAGGATGCATCTGGGAGTATAATATTTAAGCTTCACCATGCACTTGGGGATGGTTATTCTCTCGTCGGTGCTCTTCTTTCTTGTCTACAACGAGCAGATGACCCCTCTCTTCCCTTGTCATTTCCTACTCTAAGACCATCAAGGCCACAATCATCAACCAAAAGCTTCTGGAGAAGATTTTCTTGGATGTTCTCCTCTGCCATAAACACTGCCTCAGATTTTGGATGGAGTGTATTGAAGAGTAGCTTCATCAGTGACGATAAAACACCAATAAGGTCCGGAGATGAAGGAACCGAATTTCGCCCAATTTCCATATCAAGTATCGACTTCTCCATTGACCATATCAAGAACATCAAGTCCAGGCTCGGAGTGGTATGATTACACCTTTTAATTCCTCAACCAAACTTCAAAATTTTCTCTCTAATATATACGTCATTTTTGTTGCAGAAAATACTTTTCAGAATGCATGCATGTATGTACATCCAAAAAATAATATAATCTTATCAAGAAAAAAAATATTTTAATGTATCATGCTATTAACTTTACATCGCAATTCCAAATTGATTTGACTAATTTTTTACGTAGTTTAAAATAAGATATATGTTTATAAGAGTTAACCCTAGCAATACTTAAAAATATTTGCTTTGAAATCTAATAGTGCATTAGAGTTTAGGAAAATATACATGAAAGACTGCTTTTAACCTAAAATATAAAAGAAATGACATTATTTTTAATTTAAAACCTTAATTTTAAAATAGTAAATTTTTGAGTCTTTTTTTTATATATTATTTAACTTATTCATTTTTATTTAATGTGAAACTTAAACTCATACCAAACAATACTCATTTCTTTAGTTTTGAGATAAAATATATAGATAAAAAATACATAAAAATGCAAAATTAATACGTGCTATCATAATTATCCTTTTATCCTTTTTATGTTCAAATAATATTGATTGCGAAGTGATCGTCCTTATACCTACTTCCCCCCCACCTGACAATTTTGTTATCTGTCATCAGACCATATATTCTATACCTCACTACAATCCTTTATGAATTTATTAACCCACTTAAAATTAGTTTGTGCAGATTAAAGACATTCAATCTTCTCTGTTTTGACATTAGTTATCTTTTTTTCTCTGCATGATTCTCTAATGGCAGACTATAAACGATGTGATTACTGGAATCGTGTTCTATGGGACCAGGTTATATATGCAAGACATGGACTTGAAATCAAAAACAGCAGATTCCACTGCATTGGTCTTATTGAATACAAGAAACATAGAAGGTTACCAAACAATAAATGATATGCTCAACAGTAAAGCCAAGGGTCCATGGGGGAATAAAATTTCCTTTTTGCATGTACCAATACCGAAATTAAATCAAAACAGAATGTCAAACCCTCTAGATTTCATTTGGGAATCGCATAATATAATCAAGAGAAAAAAACAATCTTTAGCTGTTGCCCTCACTGGAACTCTTTTGGACATGGAGAGCAAATTCAGAGGACAAGAGGTTGGTATCGTTATATATGGCTTATTAAACTGAATATTATGTTATTATATGTTCTTTCATTCAGTGTTTTCGTTCATTAATTTAGCTTTTATTTTCTCAACTTCGCGTGTTAGTCTCAGCATGTAAATATGTAATTATTGTATTTACCTTAAAGTATGTAAGAACTTCGATCAAAATTTTTCAACGGGGTTATTGGTTAATTTTGTTGCAGGCAGTAGCAAAACACCTTCGAGGGACAGTAATGAATTCAAGTGCAGTGATTTCAAGCTTGGTTGGACCAGTACAACAAATGTCTTTAGCTAATCATCCTGTTAAGGGCTTGTATTTCACATTGGCTGGTGGACCTGAGGTATCCTAAATCTCCTTCCAACTTTACATTATTAATCAAGTTTTACCCTGTAGTGAAAAAATATGCATGAGCTTTATTTAAACATCATTTAACCATGTGCATTGCAGAGTCTTGCCATTTCAATTATGAGCTATGTGGGAGTGCTTAGAATCACCCTAAAGACCGAAAAGGACTTTATAGATGAAGAGAAATTGAAGTCATGCATACAAAGTGCATTTTATATGATACTCAAAGCAGCTACGGCAAATTCCTGACAGAGCAGAACATAAGTGTGCTTGCTCCTCACTGCAGAAGTCAAAATTCTTATATTTATTTTGGAGAATTGGAATTGGTTGTTTTAATTTTTTGTACAAGTATCATGCCATTATTTCATAGGTTTGATTAACGCCTTAATTCATTAATCAGTATGATGTGTGTATATGCTCTGAAACTTCATAAATGAGGTCCACTCACCCATGTGGATTTTCCATATGAAGCTATGTTTTTTATACTATTGGCCATGCCTCACTGAATAAATGCAAGTTTCCTATTAGTGGCAAAATCAGTATTTGTGATATTTATTTATTACAGAAGGGCATGCAGGAATTCAATAAGAATGGTAAGGGTGGCTTATATAGGGTGTCCTAACATTTTCTATCTTTTCATGATGAGGGTGTCCTCTTCTTTCACAAACCGTGTAGCTGCTCCTTTCAAGAGTTTCCATTTCTGTGCCTAAATTTCTTCATCTGCCACTGCTAAATGTGTGTATACATCTTCATCCTTCACTTTGCATCCTTCTCCTTGTAGAACTGACAACCTCACATGCTCTTTAAATTTTCTATTCTAGTTCTGTTTACTGGTGTCAACTATACCTTCCTTTTACACTTCATTTCTTCCACCTACATGTTAGTGCAGAAACTACCTTAGTGTTGCAGTCTGACTTTCAAAACTTCACCATTACTAAACCGAAATTCCTTAAACAATTACCTTATTGTCTGCATACACTTGAATTTCCTAAGTAGACACTCTCAGCTGTGTATCATTAGTGTCCCTTCCGAGGAGTCATAAATAAGAACCACTCCTTTCTTCACATTAGTTTCTATTTCTATTGATTTTTGTACTATATTCCACCCTCTCCTAATGTTGCTCCTTTTGAATTGAATTAGTGAAAACTTTAGGATATTCGTCCCTTAAAGGGATATCTCCTATTTATGCATTTTCCTAAAACAGAATCCTATTTCCTACATCAATCCATGTAATATTACTATCAAACTAGTTTCTTCCTTCTCTATACCCGCAGACTTTGTTAAGATCTCTCTATTATCTCGACTAATGATTACTTCTCTTATACTTGTTTAATATTTTTCAAAAACCTTTTAGTTCTTTTCTGATCTTCATTTCCATTTACTTAGATGAACTATCTTAAAACATCTCATATCCTTTATTGCTAAACCATTCTCTTATTTAGTCTTACAAATAATTTTTCCATTTCACCCCACAATCTTTCTCCCCTCATGCCCTCAACTCCACGTATATTCCCTCTAGATTCTAACAATTTCTTTCCTTCATGGCACTTTGAATATTGACCCGAAAAACAGGAATCACTATATAAAATAATATGGCATGAAATGATTGAATCTATAATCTTTGTCCTATTACACAACATCGGTGGTGCAAACATATTGGACAATAAATGCTAAGGTCAGCTTACGTTATTTAATTTTCGGTGATATGTAGTTACCAGTTAGCCAGCAATATTCGGTGGCGTTTGGTGAACCTAATTGAAAGTATAAATGTTTGGACAAACACAGTTCTTAAAAGAATTAATTTTGTTTTTTTAGCGTATAATCCTTTGATCTCTTTTTTTATTAAATATATGTTTATCTTTTAAAATTAAATTAAGAGAATTTTCATATATGGAAGAAATCGTAAGGGCAAGCCCTACTACGCACGTCCGTGAATCGTTATTCCGTTTGAAAACAATAAAGATAGTTTGACATTGCTGTTCAAAAATATTTCCAATTTTTTTTAATAAATGTCGTATTATAATAAAATAATAATTTATTTGGTTGTAGTGGGAATGTAGAAAACTAAAATAGTGTGAAAGTACGTATCATCATCCTTTTGAAAATATAGCGTCTCCATGGCTGAAATGACACAAGCTGTTTTTTCGGAATGTATGAAAACCAATGGTATATTTTGACTTAATTTGAAAGTGCAGCTGGATATGTTCAATTATTGTTTAAAAAGAAAAAAAAAACACCATAAAAGGTCAAACAGACAAAAATAAACGTAAATTTTAATTTATATTTAAGAAAATATTTCTTGTACTTTTTCTTTTTCTTTTATACCATTGTAGTTTAAAGGAAAAGAAAAACAATGTACGAAAATATTATTACTATTTTTATTACAATAAAAAGTAATATTCCTAGTGCAATATAAAACATAAATGAAAATATTTGGAATGGATTAAATTAATAATTGATAAATGTATATTTCTCTCTATAAATAACCGACAATCATCTTCGTAACACAAATACAAGTATTTGAACAGACTTAAAGCTATTTAAATAAGTATCTAATTAAATAAAGAAAATGTAATACTGCAATATTTAAATGGGTTATTTTTTGTCATTAACATTGAATATTCTGAAGTACGAAGCACACCAATTTCTTAAAAACAAAAGAGGTAACACGTATACTTGTTTCCATAATAATAAATTGTTCTTTCTTATACACTGTTGAATCTGTCATTCTTTCTTTATGCCTTTTGTTCTTATCAAATTAAAACTTACTCAATTTTAATGGTAACTTCCAACAATCTAAGGTCACTCTGGCACGTCTTTATCGCTTGCTTTTCGTCCTCACCTTCGTTCTGTGTACTATATATATGGTTTCATTTCACCTTGAAGTCGTCAAATTTCATAGAAAATATACTATAGAACACCAAAAAGAGGAGCTAGCAGAACTAGTTAGTCCTGTGGGGCAATACTTTAACAGCTCTGTGCTATGCATATACATTATTGGAGTTTTGGAATTCGAAGTACCAATAGATGACTTGCAAACATATGCTCTTCTCCGAGATGTTTTCCTTCCCATCAATCCACGCTTCTCCTCCATCATGGTTCTCTCTTTTTCGTCCTTATTCTAATGCTTCATTTATTTATGCGTGTGATGTTTGAGAACATTAGAATATACTATACATAGCAATTAATGTTCATAAAACACAATTAGTTTAAGGTTAGATAGTTTTGTATATATGTTGCTTTGTCATTTTGCTTTCTATTTGGCTAGTTAATGTTATTAAGTGCATTGATCATATGGTTTATCTTGACTCCCATTAATTGTTCAAATCTGCCAAGAAACCAGGTCCAAGATAAAGATGGAGAGAAACAATGGAAGCAAGTTGATGTGAACTTGAAAGACCACGTGAACGTCCCAATATTCCCCGAAGGCAAAACAGTGGAATTGCACGACAAATATTTCCATGACTATTTATCAAGCATAGCAATGGAGCAATTACCACAAAGCAGACCTTTATGGGAAATTCACATGATCAACTACCCTACAAGTGATGCATGTAGCACTATAATATTTAAGCTTCACCATGCACTTGGTGATGGCTATTCTCTCATGGGTGCACTTCTTTCTTGTCTACACCGAGCTGATGACCCTCTTCTTCCCTTGACCTTTCCTTCCCTCAAGCAATCTAAACCAGAACCTTCCACTAAAAGTCTTAGCAGAAAATTTTCTTGGATGTTGTCCTCTGCGTTCAATACTGTCTCAGATTTTGGATGGAGTGTATTGAAGAGTAGCATCATCAGTGATGATAAAACACCAATAAGGTTTGGAGATGAGGGAGCCGACTTCCAACCAATTTCCATATCAAGCATGACATTCTCCATTGACCATATCAAGGACATCAAATCCAGACTTGGAGTGGTATGAAAACGAGTTTTGGTTGTTGAATTTTATCTTTGACTTTAGCCATACATATAGTCTTTACTGATCGCCTACTTGTCAGAGTAGACACATCTACACAATATTCAACTTGTGGTGGTAGAACTGTTGGATCTTAACTTTTTCTTTATGTGTGTCTCAATCAAAATGTTACATCTTTATACAATTAAATTTACTCGTGAGTTTTGCTAATTTAAAAATATGATCAGCTCGTAGCTTTTGACATCTGTATTTTTTCTCTAAAATCACTTATCTGATTATATTCTGTAATGTTTTCATCAAGCATTGACACAACCTTTCCATGAATTTTGGTCCATCATTATCTTCAAATCAATGACATTGTATCATTATTTGCTTTTGTTTTTAAAAGACTTGTATTATTGCAGACTATAAACGATGTTATCACTGGAATTGTCTTCTATGGGACTAGATTATATATGCAAGATATGGATTCCAAATCAAAGAGCTCACACTCCACTGCTTTAGTATTGCTGAATACTAGAAACATTGAAGGTTATCAGTCAATCAATGACATGCTCAATACTAAAGCCAAGGGTCCATGGGGGAACAAAATTACCTTCTTGCATGTTCCAATACCAAAATTAAATGAGACCAGAATTTCTACCCCTCTTGAATTTATTCGGGATTCACATAATGTGATAAAGAGAAAGAAACAATCTTTTGGTGTTGTTCTCACCGGGACCCTTTTGGACATAGAGGGCAAATTGAGAGGACAAGAGGTAGGTAGAATATTTGGTGACTTGAATTTGATTATGATGTTGTTAATTACATTTTTCCTACCAATAATTTGTGACTGCTTCTTGTGCTTGAATCAGAATGCTACAATTGTTTAGTTAGTTCTTGTTGTTGCAGGCAGTAGCTAAACGCATTCGTGGCACATTGACAAAATCAAGTGCAGTGATTTCAAACTTGGTTGGACCAGTGCAACAAATGGCTTTAGCTAACCATCCTGTGAAAGGCTTGTACTTCACATTGGCTGGTGGACCTGAGGTATCCTCAACCCCTTTCATTTTTCAACTAACCAAATCAGTATGTGAGAATCTGAATTGATTCTTAATTTCTTTTTCTAGATACCAAAACTAAATTTTCGAATGTTTCTCATTAATTTTTTGCTTAAGAAGGAAAGGTTTTATCTTTCTTCCTTCACTTGATTGCAGTGATATTTAAACACCATTTAATGTGTTTGCAGAGTTTAGTCGTTTCAATAATGAGCTATATGGGAGTGATAAGATTAACCCTCAAAACGGAAAAAGACTTCATAGACGAACAGAAATTAATGTCATGCATGCAAAGTGCATTTGAGATGATTCTCCGAGCAGCTATGGAAATTCCTCTCGAAACCAAAAGTTAGTGTGCTCCCTCACCAACGCTGAAGGTCAAAATTCCATTATTTGGTTTGGATCGTTGTAAACAACTTGGAACTGCTTGACACCAAATCAGAGAGAGAAATTTACATGTTATTTCTCAGGATTTATTTATCGACGCCTTCAATTGGTTTTCTAGAATATTTGTCCGTGTGTGTGTTATGGAAATTAATACACGAATATCACGAATCTGTCGTATATTTTCTTGTTCTATGTCAGCAGTGATTGTTAAAACTACCATTCCATAGTAGTTTAGCTGAACAAAACATCTCACCTACGTAGTCGTTAAACTCTTTTTTTGTATAATTAATATATAATCATTATCATGGTCTACAACATGAATTAATTACGAAGTTTTTGACTGTTTTTTACACAAGTCTATACATGGAGAGAAAGATAGATCATTATATTAATTCCTATAAATCATCATACATCATTCCATAACTTCTTTTTCTTTTTTTTCATGCTTTAAATAAAACTCTTTCTGAATTATATACTATAATTATACTATAACGTTCACAAATTATTATACAATTCATTGAATCTTGATCAAAATAGTATACAATGTGTCCAAAAGAATTTAGCTATTCTTAGCAATTTTTTTCTATAAAATAATATCTTCAATTTCAAATATTTAATTCTCTATTAATAAATATCAAAATTATCTGTGGATAAATATCAAAATACATGTAATATATTTTTTCTCTTAAAATAACAAATTGTTCAATTAAGTATTCACAATAGAGGAGTTGAATTATAGATTAAGGATACATTTATCATGTGTTTCTATTAAAAGAAGTATTTGAAATCTTGAAATTTTGATACTATAAGAAAAAATTAAATTATTAACGGAATTTTATTGACGAAATTTTATTTGTCGGTAAAATATCATTATCGATGATTTTATCTACGGATATCATCCGTCGCTAAATTTATCGATTAATTTATCTTAATTACCGACATACTCAGAAATCTGTCAGTAAATTTATCTACAATTAATTTATTGACAAATTTTAGGTGGTTCCGATAGATTTATCTCGTCGATAATTTTTATTTTTTTTGCAGTGTGATATTGCAAAAAGTGAAATATGTTCGAGAGGAATATTTTTTCTTATATGGCTACTTGAGAAATCCAATACTTAAAGATAACAAATTTGAGTCCTTTTTATATATTGTCTAATTTTCTCATTTCTATTTAATTTGTAATTTAAACTCATACTTCAATTTTTAATAAATTACTTTTCAATTATGAATCTTTTTCCACATGTGACATCAATTATTTCATTGTATAACTTAAAGTAATTCAAAATAACGGAATTTTGGTGTTGAACTACTATGTAGTTGTAACTTTAATTATTAGTATAATTATAAAAGTTGAATCCAATAATTAATAGTCAAACTCATGAGTTATATTTGTAGTATTAACATAAATAATGTGATAGGTTGCAAGGAGACTCCTATGAATTAATATATTTTGATACAAATGTATTTGATTTGATACATTGCATTGTAAATATATTTTAAATCAATAAAACTCATAATTAAATATGATTTTTAAAAGTAATTATTGTAAAATTAATAATTTCATAAATCTTAAATTTGTACTTTATAACATCAAATCCTCCCGAATATTTTATTATTTTAAATGAATTTAAGAGTTAATTTTAATTGAGTGAAAAACTTCATCCAATAATTATTTTCCTCTTAAGTCAACTAAATCCTCGTAACATGGTGTGTTTCGCCACCAACTTTGACTGTCAACGCAACAGCTGTTTCATTATTCATTACCGACAAAAAACAAGGAACCAATTTTTTTAAGAAATTAGAAAAAAAAAAATAGTCATTGGTATTAGATTGAGGTCTTCTTCCACATTCTAAAGAAACAGAAAATAAGAGTAATTCATAGAAAAAAAAAATTCCCTTGATTTATCAATATATAATTTTTGAATAAAACTCTTACTAGATGTTAAGTGTTAAAATATTACTTTGCACTCATAACTTCAAGCTAAAAAATTTGTAGATCTTTTGTCTTACTTTTCATACTATAAGATCTTTAATTCTCACGGTTAGATTCTTATGCACCACCAATTCCAATTATGAGAGACAACAAAGGTACTCTGAGTTATTCATGGTAATGGCCTCAAGTTTACACGAAATACAGATTTATAAATGCTACATTGAGTTACCATGGTAATGTAAAATTGCGAGAAACCTCACTCCTGTTGTGTCTCTCTAAACTAAAATTGAGTTTTAGTGGAAAACTTGAAAACCATATAGTGCTTGTAAGGCTTTTCTGGGGTCACAATTGTTGAAGGAAAGTTAGGATGATTCACTGAATCAGGGAAGGCTTGACTTTCCAAACACAATCCTGCATGAGCACGATATACATAACCACCTTTCCCCTTCAGATCCTTGATATAGTTACCAGTGTAAAACTGCAAACCGGGAGCATTGGTGTATAGCTCCAACATTCTTCCAGATTTCTTATCCTGCACTATAGCTGCTAGCTTCTTCATTTTGCCCTTCTCAGCATCTAGCACATAGTTGATGTCATAGCCTTTGGTTTCAGCCAGCTGGTTGATCCTGCTTCCAATAGTGTGTGGCTTAAGGAAATCATAAGCTGTTCCTTTTACAGAAGCAAATTTTCCAGTAGGAATGAGTTTGCTGTCAACAACTGTGATTTGTGAACCGAAGATCTGCACAACCTCATTCAGAATGTTGCCACTGTTTTGGCCTCCTAGGTTCCAGTAACAATGGTTGGCCAAGTTCACTGGAGTTGGATTGTTCAGAGCTTTTCCTTTCATAAGTATAACCAATTGGTTTTTCCCACTTAGAATGTAGCTCACAGTTACAATCACATCACCAGGGAATCCTGAAACACAAATATCAGCACTCCTATCTCTTTTGACTCAATGAGCAAAAATAAGCTAATTCAAGTTGTTAATGAGAAATTCAACTGCTGTTGTTCCAACAAAGTACTGATTTATTGTACAAGTAATTTCAATAGTAAAGTTTCTCATCAACCAAGATTACTTATTTTACCCTCTAGAATAAATTGTTCACTTTTCTGATCTTTTATTTTAATCATTTAGAAGCAATGAAATTAGTGGTACCGTGACTTACCTTGTTCACCATCAACGCTGTGGTAACTGAAAGTAATACTAGGACTTGAACCTTCCTTTTGATACCTTTCCACTTTCCAAAGAACATCACTAAATCCTCTGGATCCACCTAATACATAGGACAGACAGAAATTTAAGGTGTAGTGCTAAATGAACTATAAGACAACTATGGTATAAAATTCTTTGCTAAGGTCTTTTTTCACTTATGTTAAACATACCATGAAGTGTATTATTTCCTTCATTAGCAACTAATTTGTAATGGGTTCCATTTAGAGTAAACTGAGCTCCTCCAATTCTGTTAGCAACCCGGCCAACAGTAGCACCAAAATATGTTGAATCATGCTGCAAACAGTTTGGCATGCAATAACTTGGTCACAGTTTATCCACTATATATGAAAGATGTTAGGTGGAAACAAAAAAACAAACTTTGTGCTGTATCAATGTTTGGTAGGGTTAAGAGGAAACCAAAATAAAAATTGAGCTGAAAAGATAGTATAAATGTTACTAGTTCTTCTCAACTCTAACTTCCACCAAGTAACTTCTAGAAATGGATATAGTATCCTGAACCTCAAATGGGGTGAAATGTTTATGGCCATACGTCATCACGTGACTTGTGGCCATCTTTTTCCCAACTCTAGACATGGGCCACTTCACCTACTACCCTTGTAGTGCGTCCTTTCCACGATATCAGAAGAACAATTGTTTTTGGAAACTTGGAACGTGCTTCACTATCTGTCTATTTACCCTTTTGATGATTTTGTACGAAATTTTTACTAAACAATAGTACTACTAAACTAGTGCAATATATATTAAAATATATTGAATTATTATAAGTTTACTCAATAATGTTTTTCTTAAATCAATTGGTGTTTTTACTTTTTAAATTATTAACATACCTCCAAATAAAGTAATCAAAATTTTTATTTATAGAAAATAAAAAAATAATATTTGTTGAAAAGTTATTTTAATAAAAACTATATTATCATTAATCTATTGGAAAAACTTTAACTGCAATTATTATATTACTTAACCAAAAGAACAAAGTACTATTATTTTAGTTATTGTTGGTCATTAGTGCAAACAATGATTATACTCTGAACATCATTGCAACACAATATTCCCGGGGATCGCACAAGGCCTTCATCATTTCCTCAGTTCCAACCTACATCTCTCTCAATGCAACACTCAACACACCTTGTTGTAAACTTGTCATTACTTATGCTACTTTTCTTCATTATAAAATAGCAAGTTGGATACAGCACATGCAGTAGAAGCATAAACAAAACTTTAATAAATTTAAAATTTTATCGACAATCTTAAAACAACAAATAATTTACAAGGAATAGAATTTAAATAATATGAGCTAATACATTTTTATGTGAAGCGGAGCAAGGTACATAGAAATGTCAGAGTGGACAGAACTACAAATGGACATTGAAAATTAATTATAAAACGCAACCCGTTTCTGTACTCAAAAGTTGACTTTATGTGGACCCATAATTCAATGAACTGACACAAACTTCAAAGCTATCTTAATATATTAAATTTCTTAATAAGTCTTCAAACTAAAATAACAATATTATGCTCTAAATTATTTGACAATCTTCAATTAAATCCTCAAACTAAATAAAAAGAGATATTTTCTGGTAGTTTTAAATTATCAGAATTTAATACCAGGAATGTTTTACTATAGTGGTTCAATAAAAAAAATAGCCTAAAAATAATAGGCTAATATTTGGTGAATAATGGAGTGGGAGGGAGACTTCTAATAGGACTGTAGAGAAAACGACAAACTATACTCCAAATCTTAGCCAGCGAAGCATTTTTGTGAAACCTAAATATTCATAGCTATCACATGTTTGAATAAATCCAAGTTGTTGAACACGAGAATATTGAAGCTTTGCAGAAGAAAAGAAATAGCAAAGTCCGAAATCACAATAATCAACAACTACAGCAGAGAGTAGACTCACGGTGTAATCCTTAACAGAATCGTATCCAAGAACAACATCACCCAACTTTCCTGAACACAGATGATGAAAGACAAATAAGGAAACTAAAGAAGGAAAAATCATGATTTGAAGTTTTGAGGAGTGAATTATACCATTCTTATCAGGAAGCAGGAGGGACAAAATTGATGCACCCCAGTTGGTGACCTTCAAAGAAAGTTCACCTTTCTTGAGTTCAAATATTCTCAGGTTTTCCTTCTCAACAACAGAGCAATTCACAAAGCCAGAAGCTGCTAAGATGAGACACAGCAGCAAGACAAAGACCTTGGCCATTTTTGTTGCAGAGGAATTTGGTATGAAGCAAGGATGAGAAAAAGTGATTATAATGTACTAAGAAGAAGAGAAAGAAATAGTGAAGGAGTGAATGAGAAAAATGAAAGGCAGTGGGTGAGAGTGTCACATAGCATTTCACTGTTTTCGGCTTAAGACCAGAGTTTATATGAGACTCTGACTAGGCCCGTTGTTGGGACCAGTGGACGCTTAGCTATTAATTTGTCCTCTTCCCAAGTCAATGAATTTATATTTTCGAGGATTAAGGTTATCTTTCCAATATCTATAAATTATTTATTTAATTAAAATTTTAAAGATAAAAAGGGGATCAGGATTAAATCAAAATTATATTATCTTAGATATAAAATCATACAAAATGGAAGATGTATAGAATTTTTTTCATTTGAGAAGAGCAGTAGAGTACAAACACAAAATTTTTCGAAAAAAAAAAACTTGTTAGCAGATGAAGTTACATTTATAGGTTGGGATTCAGTTTAGTTTAATTTTGAATGCAAACAAAACTTGAATAAAATGAATTTTAATGTTGTATATATAATTAAATTATAAATTAGATTAAGATATATTTTATAATATATATTTAAAATGCATTTTATTAATGTAAACATAATGGCATGTTATAACAAATATTATTTATTATGTTCTTATACGTAGGAATGGAACATATATTAAAAATATTACAACAACGTGTCTTGCTTAATTAATCGAGTTAGATTTCTTGTTTTATCAAGGTTTGAAAAATTTTGGTTTTTATTTCAATAATTGTCTATATATATATATATATATATATATATATATATATATATATTTGCATCCATGTTAAATTTGAACAGGCCCAAAAACGAACGAAGAAAAGAAAAAGAGAAAACAAAAAAGAGGGAAGGGCTAAAACCTGCTTCCAAAATTAGAGTGATTCTTCCTGCACTTCCATGTCACTTCCTGCACCTTCATAATTTAAAAATATTTCCATTTTAGCCTTGAGAAAAAAACAAAAATAGTCTTCATTCATAGTAACTGTCATTCATTTTTTTTCCACTTTGCGGGTTGCACAAACTACAATATAATTAAAAAATAAACACATTGCGAGTTGCACAACCCGCAATTATATTTTCTACACCTTTTACATTGCGGATTGTACAACCCGCAATATAAAACCTTTTTTAAATACATTGTGGGTTCTACAATCTGCAATACAAAATTTTTTTGAAAAAAATTTGCATTGCGGGTTATAGAACCCGCAATGTATTTAAAAGAAATTTTGTTTTGTAGGTGGTACAAACCTTAGTTTTACACTTAAGGGTCTCCACCTCGATCCTGGACATCAACACTTTATGTGTGCTTGTTTTGCTACTAAACTTTTGGAATATTTATTTTTATCATAAAATAATTTATAGCTATAAATTATTTTTTTTACTTTTTATTATAAGAAATTTTTTTTGGAATATTTATTTTTATCATAAATTATAAAAAATTCTTTATAGCTCTAAATTATTTTTTTTACTTTTTATTATAAGAAAAAAATTTTGAAATATTTGTTTCTATAATTTAATTTATGATAAAAACAAATATTCAATTTATAGCTATAAATAATTTTTTATAATTTAATTTATGATAAAAAAATATTTCAAAATTTTTTTCTTATAATAAAAAGTAAAAAAAAATAATTTATAAAAACAAATATTCCAAAAAAAATTTCTTATAATAAAAAGTAAAAAAAATAATAATTTATAGCTATAAATAATTTAATTTATAATAAAAACAAATATTTCAAAAAAATTAGTTTAGTAGCAAAACAAGCACATAAAGTGTTGGTGCCCCTTAAGTGTAAAACTAAGGTAATAACCACCACTACACCACAGCAGCGGGTTGTACCACCTGCAGCACAAAATTTCTTTTAAATACATTGCAGGTTCTATAACCTGCAACATAAATTTTTTTTTAAATACATTGCGGGTTCTACAACCTGCAATGCAAATTTTTAAAAAAAAAATTTGTATTGCGGGTTGTAGAACCCACAATGTATTTAAAAAAAATTTGTATTGCGGGTTGTAGAACCCGCAATATATTTAAAAAAAGTTTTATATTGCGGGTTGGACAAATTCTTCCTGCACCCTAATAGGTGCTTCCTGCACCCTAATAAAACTTTTTAATTCCAACTTTGCCCTTTACAAAATTACTTAAATATCCATTCTGTAACAGATTGCAACTCCTCCTCTTCGCTGCCGCAGTAATCGATTTCTCCCAAATTCATCTTTCACATTATCGTTTTCGAAGATTTGAAGTATTATGAAACGGTAAAACAGCTTTTTCAACCACTGTGAAGTGTTTATTGGTGTCAAAGATCGACGGGAAGGTAAGATTTTTCGATTTGGTGTATTTTTGAAATTTGTCGTAGGGTACCGGATGAATCCCATCCGGTTCTCATTTTTTTAATTTTGAGAACCGGAAAGTTAAGTCATCCAGTTTGTATTATGACAACCGGATGCATTGTGGAAGGGGTGCCATCCGGTGTACACTATGTGAATCGGACAACCCTTCATCCGGTTGTCAAATTGAAAATACATTTTGAGAACCGGATGAGGTAATGTTAGTGATCATCCGGTTCTCAAAATGTATTTTCAATTTGACAACCGGACGAAGGGGTGTCC
>Ga0099825_1003899_pt1 | contig 19739 bp, 12 predicted proteins | sample SiratroredBW_FD_76838 | JGI IMG/M metagenome (GOLD analysis project Ga0099825, IMG submission 76838) | Root nodule microbial communities of legume samples collected from California, USA - Siratro red BW | ecosystem: Host-associated > Plants > Roots > Nodule | place: USA: California | collected... | reverse complement strand
AGGTATCTGTTATTCATTTTTTCTGATTTCCACGGATTGTAGAAACCGTAGAAGTTTAATATTTACGGATTCTGTAAGCCGTAAGTTTAAAATCAAGATTTATGCCTCTTACGGATTACACAAGCTGTAGTTATTTTAACATTCGTAAGAGCTTACGGTTTGTACAAACCGTAAGTGCATAGGTGTATAAGAGAACTCTACAGTTTGTAGAAACCGTAAAAGTAATAGACATTACGGTTTGTAGAAACTGTAGAAGCATTTACATTTTTTTTACTGCTTACGGCTTCTATAAACCGTAGAACATTTTTTTGTCTACGGTTTGTAGAAGTCGTAAGAACATATTTTTCTGTTCTGCGGTTTGTACAAACCGTAGAACAGTAGCAAATTTTTTTTTCTTCTGCGGTTTGTACAAACCGTAGAACCGTAGAAATTTTTTTTTCTTCTGCGACTTGTACAAACCGCAGAACAGAAAAAATTTTCTACTATTCTACGGTTTGTACAAACCGCAGAAGAGAAAATTTGAATTACCTACGGTTTCTACAAATCGTAGAACAGTTTGACAGTGAAAAAAAAGTCTACCACCGCGGTCCTCCGCCACCAATCCACCACAACTACCTCTACAATCTAAAATTAAACTTACAATGATGCTTACCTTCCTTTCAATTGTTTGAATGGGTGCCAAAATGATGGAAGTTGAAGTTTGTGGGTTACGGTTTTCACGAACCGTGAATGGAGAACAATGATGGAGAACCAAGCCAACAACCAAGCAACCAAGGTGCACTCATTGTAGATTTGCACTAGTAAACTGGGATACAAGCACTGACAGTGGAGGTGGAAGTGAAGGTGCAGCCGCTGTCGAATGGGGTGCAGTGGTGTTGGAACGGGGTGCAGGCAAAGTTGAGGAAGAAAGAATGTCAAGGGTGGTGGAGGGTATTATGGGATATGAAATATTTTAAAAAGGGTTAAATGGTAAATTTGCCTAGACTATGGAGGTGCAGGAAGATGATATGGAGGTGCAGGAAGAAGCAGTCACATACACAAGTATTACTTTTGCTTCCTACACCCTATAATTACTAACTGCATGCTATGTTAAGAGAAAAAGCTAAATTAGTCTCCCTCCTTGCATTATGCCTCTACTGCCACTGCTTCGCGTCTACTATTGTTGCACTTCAAACAACACCTCCATTCTTCGTTGTTGCTGTATTCTCTGAGAGGAAGAAAAAAAAATTGATTTATGAAGCTCATTCTATAAAGTATCACATATGTTATGGAAAACTTATTTTATAAATTCTATTACGGAATGCATTTATTTCATATGTTCTGTAAAGTTTGTTCTCGAAAATTCATTTTTGAAAATATCTCATGTTTTGAAAATTTTATTTCTAAAGTTCATTCTAAAATGCATTTCATATATTCTCTGGAAAGTTTGTTATGAATTTTTTTTTTCCGTAAATCATGTTATGGAAATTCTATTAGAGATCATGTTATGGAAATTGTGGAAAGCTTCTTCTAGAAAATTTCTAGAACATATAACATGAAAGTCATCTTTACAAAAGAAATGGTCATTTTAAAATTGTGGGGTGCAAGAAGAAAAAAAATGCAGAAAGATGGAGCTTACAGAACCAAAAAAAAAAAAAAACTCATTTATTACCCTAATTTACTCCAGACAAACCGGAAACTTTGGTCATAACTCTGCTTTTATTTACAATCTGACAATGAAGAGTATGGCTAACATTTAATTTAATCTGTATTTTAAAAAAGAAAACTAAAAAGTTAGGTCAACGGATTAAAAAACTGGATTAATTAAAAAAATTGATAATACATTATTTTAAATAATTTATTAAAAAAAATAATCTAAATATTTATTATTTCTTTTTATTCTATATATAAACTTATTTTTATTATTATTAAATGGAAACTATTTGAATGGCTTTAAAAATAATTGATTTGGAAACTGGAAAAGAATTAAAAATGGAAGCGGAGACGACGACGTTTAGGGGAATTGAGAGAGAAGGGTTATTTGAAGTCTCTTGGTTAGAGACAGCAACCATTCACCCACTTGGGAAAACGCAAAGGCCAACAACGCCATCCCTGAATTCTCTGGAGGGCAGTTCCGTCAATTCAATAATTCGCCAGTAAAAGGTCCTTTTTAAGACAAGGAAAATAAATAAATATACGCTCGAACGCTCAAACGCAAAAGCCTTTGTGGTTCTGCCTGCAAATTTTCTTCCCTCAATCTATATCGCTCAGGTGGTGTTTCTGTTCCCCCAAGCACCCCTGAGATTCATTTGCGGAAAGCTTAAAAACAAAATAAAAATTCATTTCCACTCCTAAATTTCGTTCCGTTTTTCTCTTTTCATCTTCCAATGGCGTCCGATGCCCTCACCGACAAGAACACTGTCTTCAGGAAACTCAAGGCCAAGTCTGAAAATAAGGTCTCTTTTCTCATTTTTATTTTTATTTTCTGTTTAATTCCACCGCTCATTTCCTGATTTCTCTTTATGTGCTCTGAAATTTTCGATTCTGCTTTCTGATTTATGAGATCTGGTTTCAGATCTGCCTTTCCCGTTCTCCTGTGTTTGATTTTTTAATTTCTTTTTTCAGATGTGTTTCGATTGCAATGCGAAGAACCCTACCTGGGCTTCCGTCACGTATGGGATCTTCCTCTGCATCGATTGCTCCGCCGTTCATCGAAGTCTCGGCGTGCACATCAGCTTCGTGAGGTAAGGTGTTGATGATTTTTTTTAATGGTGAATCTGTTCGTTGAGTTTTCTCTGCGGAAACTGTTTGTATCGGTTTGCAATATATGATCGTGTGGCTGATTCTGTATTGGGAATGTTGTATGGTGTTTTGGTGGGGGTCTGAATGTTCGTGCGGATGAATTTAGAGCACTGCGTTGTATTGCTGTGCTGTGTTATCGTTTTGAGATTTCCCCAAGCCAAATTGGTTAAAAACTTGAATAATAAATGAAACCAGACTCCGGTGTTTCGTCTCTAGTACGAGGTTTACAACAAGAATAATAGGAGCCTTATTCCATTAGGTGAGGTGGGTTCTTAACTCGGTAAAGGAAAAAAAAAAAAAACAAATTCTAAATAATTTTCTGCATTGTCCTTCTTTAACCAAAACTTCTACTTCTTCTTCCTTAACCTTCTCGGTCCATTCATGTTTATTTCCTTTTCGTATGTTTGGAAAAGAAATATTAATTCTACATCACCATAGCCTGTTCCACGTTTTGTTAAAACTCCACAAAAAGCTTTGAATCATTCCTCACTTGCAGCTCTTCTTGTCTTAGTTTGGCCTTTTGGTATTTTGTCCAGTTTGCATCATAATTGCACTTGCACATTTGCGAGGCGAGGCCTAGAGACACTCCCTTTTAAACACTTCCATTCCATGAAGATTCTTTATATTTGTTGAACACTTTCATTTCACCACTAAGATTTTCTATTACTCATGAGCCACAATCCAATTGATTCTTAGATTTGTAATTTGTCAAGTTCTTTTTCAGTACTCTTGATATGAATGCCATATGCTGTGCAGTAAGGCTCTCACCTACAATCGCCTTGCAAGCTCTTTTATGAGAACTCCTCAAATGCTTTGAACCATGCCTCAAACATGATTCAAATCACGTAAGATACAGGTCTTATGTTTGTTGATAGTTTGGAGTGCAGGGCTTTTAATGGAAATCAGGAGAACTTGGGGTATTATATGGGATTTATAGTAATATGATTTGGAGATATCCTTTATCTTGGGGAATTTTAATTTTATATTAAAAGCATGTAACTTTTTTCTGAATATTGCTTTTCAAGTTTAGTAATGATCCTTGGACAGATTTTGTCCTTACATAGTTGAAAGGGACCCCGATTGTGGTTCCTCCAGAAAAAGGTTATGGTGTGGAACCTGAGGATTATCCAATGGTTTGCATGAGATTTTGTGTTTGTGAGGATGAAGCCTGGGTAAGTATTGCTATTGTTTCTGATTCGCTTTTGTTATTGTCCATTAGATTATTCAGTCAAGAGATGAGTTTGTGGTTTGATAGGATAAATTATGCTATGTAGTTATTATTTTACTCTGCTCTTTGTGGATAAGGGTTTAAAGTGGAGCAACTGTATAGATACTTAATTGAAAGTAAATGAACAAATCATGGAATTATCAGATACTAGTTGGTTTTTTAGGGACATGTGTCTGGTAAGTTTGGGCTGGAGGCATTTGTTTTAAGCAGGCATGATTACTCAATCTAAAGAGGCTATATTTGTATATTCAATGAGCTCCAAGGAGCTTTGCATATATCTTATGTATTGTACTTTCCAAGAGTAATTTGAAATGCTAACCAGTTTTATCACTAAATATAAATTTCGCTTCCTGTGCCTGTGCACCTTTCTTTTGTATATGGTTATTCTGTGAAATTATACAACAATCAACAGGTAGGAAGGTGTTGCATATAGAGAACACAAAGATTGACAGCTAAATAACTAACTATATGCTATTCTATATGTAGGTCTACTAATTTAGACTCATGGAGTCCTGAGCAACTAAGAATGATGAGCTTTGGAGGAAACAATCGTGCACAGGTTTTCTTTAAGCAACATGGTTGGACTGATGGTGGCAAAATAGAGGCTAAATACACATCCAGAGCTGCAGACTTGTATAGGCAAATTCTTTCAAAGGAAGTGGCTAAAAGTATGGCTGAAGATGGAGGCTTGCCTTCATCACCTGTTGCTTCTCAGTCTTCCCAGGGTGTTAATGGGCTTCCTGAAGTAAGGACCAATGAAGTGCCAAAAGAAAACACTCTGGAGAAGCCTGAAAAGGCTGAAAAGTCTGAGAGCACTTCTTCACCTAGGGCCTCTCACTCAGTAATTTCAAGTACTGTCAAGAAACCTATTGGTGCTAAAAAAGCTGGGAAGACTGGGGGGCTTGGTGCTCGTAAACTCACTAAAAGGGTATGCAAATAGTTATCTTTTGTTTGCAGATGTATGGTAGAAGTCCTGTTGGTTTTTCGTTATCTCCTACACTATTTTAATTTGGTGACATTAATTATTGACAAACTATCCTTATGAAATGCAGCCAAGTGAGTCTCTCTATGAGCAGAAGCCTGAGGAACCCCCTGCTCCTGTTCCGTCCTCAACAAACAATATGCCTGCTGGACCATCTCTGACATCTCGGTTTGAGTATGTAGAAAATGTCCAATCATCTGAGTTGAACACTGGAGGTTCACATGTGATGAGTCACGTGTCTCCACCAAAGTCATCAAGCTTTTTTGCAGACTTTGGAATGGATGGTGGTTTTCCAAAGAAATCTGGGCCAAGCTCCTCCAAAGTGCAAGTAAGCCATAAGCCTGCATCTTTTGGCCCTGAAATATAATTGCTTATGAATGTAGTTGGCACACATATGAATATCTAGTTTCCATTCACTTCAATGTTTTTTACAACATAAACATCCATTGAAATGCTAGCATGGTCAACAATGGGAGAAGTGCTACCTTGCAAGCCTTTTCTAAAAAGGAAAAGTTAGCATACACATAGAATCGTGTATTAAATTGCATTCTATGTTAATAATCACAAACATATTAGCATTTAAAGTATGTCAACCAGAAGACTTATTTTTGGTCATAGTTCAGAGGTTGTGTGCTATAACTTGATAATGATATCGTCATAACTATGTTGCATCACATGAACCAGACGTGGGGCCATTTAGAATTGAATGTTTTAATATTAATTAAAACTAAAATAGTTTAAATGGAAATACTAATTATTACCTTTTAGGCAGAAAGATCTTCGGCAAACTAATATCGTTCCTACCAAATCTTGATGACTTTTGTATTTTTATTCAGAAAACTATATCTACATACATGTTTGAAATTCCTGTTACCTGTGAGCATTAATTTATCTTGTCTGACTTAAATACATGTGGCCAATCATCTGTAAAAGTAAAACTGTGTTATTTGTTTAAGAAATTCGTTTAACCTGCACCTTATCTTACTTTCCCATGTATTCTTAAGATTCAGGAATCTGATGAGGCAAGAAGGAAGTTCTCAAATGCTAAATCCATTTCATCATCCCAATTTTTTGGAGAGCAGACCAAAGCTGCAGATTTGGACTCTCAAGCTACTTTGTCTAAGTTTTCGGTATGTGACCTTTCTCTTAATAACTGGCTGGAACATTTGGTGTGAATATATATTTTTTGTAGATCTGATGTTTGATCCCCTGTATTAACAAGTCCCAATACATTTTTTATTCAAAATATATATTTATCACAATTTTTTTTGAACACCTTTATATTAAAGAAACAAGTTGTCTTCAGAATAAGCTAAAACAAAGTTGCCTTAAATATGAATGATTTTGTAATATAAAATATTAAATTATAATTTTTTAAACGATGCAAGTAGTTCTAGACTTATTTGCCTTTAATCTGGGTCATTGTTTTCTTTTCATTTGTCTGGACACGGGGTTAGTTTTACTATTCTTGATTGCGAGTCCACTTCTTAAAGCTGGCGGGGTCAAATTGGTTCTTACCGGCTGGATTCATCTTTATCCAACCAAGCCTCTCGAATTCATGTGTCAAGTTTCTGGGTAAACCAACTGGTCTGAGCCCGTTTTGATAAAACTAATTGAGTTTTTAAGTCTAGATTTGGAAGGCCTATTTTTGAAATAGAAAATTGAACCAGATGAATAGTTAAAATTATTTGTTCATGATGAATAACAAAATTTAGCCTATTCTGTCTCGAACTGAAAAGGAAAATACCCAAGGAAACAGTTTCAATATATAATTCATTCTCAAAACTCGGAAAATATGAGGGACTGCAAGCAAATGAAGGAAGTTCCAGGTGATCAGTGTGTACACAGTTGGCATATACCCCTTCATTTTACTAAATTTCGGGGAAACAATTTCGTAGGTCTTGTCAGAACTAGCACCCTCATTTTTACGAAATTTTCAGAGGAAACATTTTTGTAGGGCTTGTCATATCCCAGTTTGAGGCGTGACTTGCTTGTGCTAGATTTACATTTCGTGTCCTGCAAGCTATTCATCTGTATCATCTTTGATCCCTCTGATTCAGCTTTCTATTCAAGCTCCAAAACAATTCAACATTGCCAGCTCGTTGATTCGAATTGTAGGTTATTGTGAATCATGTGAACGATAGCAATGTGTTCATATACCAAGGGTTAACCTCTTTCATCCATTATGTCTTGGCTTTTGTAGTGTGATTTCACTGATAGATATGTTGAAGGATTGTGAAGCTTCATTCAGTTGATTATGTTTTATTTGTTCGTAATCTCTTCTACTGACCAAATTTCCTCGTTTATGGATAATGATTTTTGTTCGATGTACTGTTCTGGATGAGTTGTTGCCAACTTGATTCTTAATTCAAGCTATTCTTTCTTTTGTTTTAAAGTTGATACTTGATGCTGTTTGTTGTTAATTCCAGGGTTCGTCTGCCATCTCCAGTGCTGATCTTTTTGGTGACTCAAGAGACAATGCCATTGATCTTAGTGCAAGTGACCTCATCAATCGATTATCTTTCCAGGTATTCCCTGCCTTGTAGTGGATTTGGGATTTCACTATTCATGTGATTTGCCATTCGAACAATGAAATGTTAGAAAGTCGCATTAGTTCCTGTATTGACGTTGGATGGGTTCTGTTCTGCAGGCACAACAAGACCTCTCTTCACTTAAGAACATTGCAGGAGAGACTGGAAAGAAGCTCAGCACATTGGCCTCCACATTGATGACGGATCTTCAGGATCGAATCCTCTAAAACTGTATGCTTCTGTATTTAAGAGAATCTTTGGAGTTTGTTACATATGCCAGTCAATTATGTTTCAAATGTAATAGAAGAGTTAAATACACAATTCTTTGAGAAAAATAAGATACTATATTTTCAGGCTTGTCATATAGACTGGTATTTTTATTTTGTATAACAGGTACCTGGGTAGATGTTTTGCTAATGTTTTAGATCTGTTATGTTGGGTTAGTGGATACCAGTTTGTCATGAACTCTTGGTGTTTCTGTTATCTTCTATCTGTGAAACAGTTTTCTTGTCTATTATGAACCGGATTATCTTTACCCTACAATGCACTACACTTCATTTATCTTGGAAATAATATATATGTATATATATACATATATATATATATATATAAATTCTTAAAACATGATAAATATATAATTGTAATTGTGCTAATCCAAATATATATATATATATATATATATATATATATATATATAAAAATTAGATACTTCATTAAGGATCAAATACAAATACGTTATGGAGGAATTTTTAGATACTTCAAAATTTGAATGATCATTAATTTAAAGAGAGTTTTGTTTACTTAACATAAATTACATACATTATTATATGTTTAAGTCATTGTTTAAAATTGAGCACAATAAAAGTGATGCAAAATTATTTTAGTACAATTTCAAAAGGTATATATTATATTGATTTTGATCAATATACATCAAAAGGTATATATTATATTGATTTTGTTCAATATACACGAGTCTTTAAATACTCTTAGTCTAATACAAAATTTGATGTATTTTTTTCTTTTAAATTTAATGTTAGATTTCGAGTTAACATAATGGCCATGAGCAGATGGTGCCCCGATCAAGGCCAAATTGAACGTTTGAAGTTGAATTATGGTTGAGGCTAGTTAAGAGCGTATGTAAAAAAATTTAATTGTTATTTTTTAGGTAAAATAAAAAATCTATAATTTAGAATTTTTGAAGTTTCATTTTTTATTAAAATTTCTCATTCAAATAAAACGTTGTCATATAGTATTTGAACTTTTCTTTTATATATAAATTTATCATCTGAATACACTAGGTTGATAGTTAGATTTTGAAGAAAAACGAAATGATGTAATTTGATTTAGTAATTGATAATCTTTTTAATTGAAAGAAATAGATTAACATTTTGTGTTACGATATTTTTTTTTATATAAATATTGTACATTTCTGGTGATTCAAAATAAATTTATGGTTAGTCTCTTTCTCGCCAAAACCTCTACCAAACAGAATTAGTTGGCACTTGCATATGAAGGAAAATTTGCGAAAGTGTTAGATTTATTACATTAAGAGAATTAGTTGCAAATAGTAGGAAAATTTACGAAACTGGTGCAATTCTATTTAGAATGTATGGAAAAGGCATATTAAAAAGTTATTGACATGATTTTGGTTTTAAAAAGTTGTTTTCTAGCTTAAAATTATGGTATGAAATACGGTTTTAACACATTTATTTATTTTTTTTACTTTTTTTTAGTAAAATCATGACAATAAACACATTTTTAAATTTTTTATTTTATAAATTGTGCTTATTATCACATTAAAATCGTGATTTTTAGTGGGTAGGAAATTTTTTTAAAGAGTCTGATTTTGTTCATGACTTTATTCCTTACGACTCTTTTTGTTTTCAATATTCGTAATGTTTTTTATTTTGAAAGTTTTAAATTTAATATTTTATGTTTTTGCATTTTTTTAGAGTTTTTGAATTTATTATTTTTTTAAAAAAATAGTTTAATATAATGCTGTAAATTTTATTGTTATAATTTTAGTTAATTTAATTAATTAAACAAATTATTTATATTAATTGAATGTAATTTGGGGAAATTTAAAAGAATAACACTAAAATATATGTTTTCATTGTAATAAAATAAATTTAACAAATTTGAGAAACAAATATAACCAAAAATATTTATTATTATCTATATACACAATTTTTCTGATCATTCATTTTGGCAATAAGAATAATTTTCTAGGTTATCTAGACTTGATTAATCCATTTTGTTATGGATACAGATAGTTTTTGGTCTTCCATATTATTTATGACACATTTGAGAGTCAAAATTAAAGTTAGACAATTATAAGTAGATTAATAATCTTCATTTTAGATTAAATGAAATTGAACTTTAAGTCTTGTAAATATTCTACAAATTGTGTATTGGGTCAAAAAATGTTACCACTTGTAAGTGGTAAGAGAAACAAATGACAATAAAGTTAGGACAAAGCAGTTGAAGAGCTTGAAACTCGTCACAATCACATTATCAATCATTTAATTTAACTGTGTATGACATTGATTGTCGACCAAGTTGTGGAGTCACAATCTCCTGAACATCAAACTTATACTATTGGACATGATATTAATCTTTGTTATTTTTCATAAGGTATATTCAGGGTATTGAAGTCCTAATTGTAACATGCATTATATCTTGATTCCTTTTTCGACAAACCATGATTTTATTCTTTCAGATATTGCTTTAATAAGAGTAGAAATGGGTAAGGAACATGCTCCCTTCAAAACAAAGTTTATATATTCAACTAGATTGATTATCATATGCCTATACCTCTTGGGTATGAGTTCACTTCTTTAATGGTATTTGATCTACCCATGAAACCCCTTGTCAAAATTCTGACTTCATAGCTGATAACTTAACTTGTAGAGTGGGTTGTAATTAATGAAATTACATAAATATTTTGTCATGGACTGTGTAATGTAAGTTAAAATATTTTAATAGCCATATTGATTATCTGTCTCTCTAATTCTAAATTTTTTAACTTTTTTTTTTAAAGTTGGATGTGCAGTACACTGAGTATAGGTTTTCTACCCCATCTAACGTCTTTAGTGTTGTCAGTGGTGCAATTTGGTATTTGATGAAGTAAAGTCCAGTGCAAGGAAGACTTGAAGATGTGTTTAGTTAGTATTAATGTGTTTATTAATGGTTCATGAGCATGCATCACAAATCAGTAGAATGAGCTTTAAAAGTTTCTAAAAGTTTTGAAATATTAAAAATGAAAGTGATTTGATTAATGCTTTCAACTAAAAATGGTTTAGTAACTTTTATAAGGGATTTTTTTCAAAATCAATAAGTTGAAAAATCCTTTAGAAAAATAAGTTGATTTAAACTATATTTTAATTGGTTGTTTTCACTAAAGTATAACTAACTTTTATAACTGCTCGTGAAAACATATGAAATAAAAGAAGATTTTTATAAACAAAAGATAAGATCGAACTGTGAGATTAAAAGAAAATGTATAGAGAGTAAATTTTTCAGGAGCTTAAAGTATTTTTTGATCAAAGGAATTCAAGAAAGAGATTCTTGGAGCTTTTTCTCTAATTTAAAGCTGCATTGCAGTGTGTTCTATCATTTTTCATTTAGGGAAGTTCATTGCAACCAATCATTTTCTTCTACTTGTACTAATTTAGTTGCAGATTGGGTGTATTTTTTACATTGATTGTATTGTGGTTTTAGTCTACATTTTACATTTGAATAGGGAGTTTATATGTAGAGGTGTAGCAAGGTGTTGTACAATGTCTTGGTTATTTTTCCAGGATGCAGGATTGTGTCTTGAATGTATTGTGTGTACATTTGACTTGTTTTAGTGGGATTCTTTGCTTGTTGGCAAGAAAAACTAGATGTAGCTTTTGAGGAAGAGTGAACCAGTATAAATGTTGTGTTCTTGCTCTTTGCTCTTTGATCTGTATTCACATTACAATTTTTGCATTTTTTTGTATATGCATGATAAATCAATCAACTGATTTTATAAAACAACTTATTGTTTTTGGTGTGAGATAACTTGTGCAACACTACACAAGATTGGACTTAAAAAGACAAATTGTGACTATTGTAGGGCCGATGAAGAGTAAGGTGGAGTACAAGCTGTTGTTGCTGGACAAGTTGAAGATGTTGTTGGAATCAGTGAAACTACTAGAGAAAATATGGCACTGATTCCATATGTTCCTCCTGTGGACAGAGGAGAACCACTGTCTAGGTTTGAGTAGATGGTCCTTGGAAGGTTGGATACAATGACAAGTGATCAAAGAGAGCACTATGAATTCTTATGCTGCAAGATTTCAATACCTTGACGATCAAATTTAAGCTGTCCAAGACCAATTGGCTGAGATGACTTATGGCAAAGGTACCTAGGATCATATGTATCATTTTATCTATCATAGTTAATTGTGTTTTGAACATTATTCTCATTATTTTTGTTTGGCATCATACTTGTTTCACCTTATTTGATGAATCCAATGGGAGAGAAGTAGTGTGTATGTTGTTGGTTTGTGTGGGATGTTGTTATCTATCTTGTTTGAATTTTGTTAAACTTTGGTTAAGTTCTCTATTATCTAGTTTTGTTTGCAATATTTTCTAGTTTGGTCTTTAATATTCTGGATTTGTATCAAACTGATTTATAGGCCTTGAGTGATAAACCTACCATTTAAGGAGAGTAAACAACTATGGGTAGCTAAGTTTCATATAATTTTGTTGTTCTTTGATATGTTAAGAAAAATAAACCGTGTAATTTTTATATCAATTGATTATTATTGTGTAGCCTAATTCGAGTGAGTTTATCAATCAATTTACTTTTTATATCAATCTGAGCAAATGTTATCACACTATTTAATTAAGTTCATGCACACTCTCACTAGATTGCCTTCATCAAATAGGGGAATATTGTTGGCAATGATGCAATTTGGTAATTGATGAAGTTAATTAAGTCAAGTCAAGTGCAAAGAAGGCTTGAAGATGTGTTTAATTAGTATTAATGTGTGTATTGATGGTTCATGTGCATGCATCACAAATAAGTAGAATGAGCTCCAAAAGTTTCTAAAAGTTTTGAAATATTAAGCTCGAACTAATTTGATTGATGATTTCAAGTAAAAATGGTTTACTGATTTTTATAAGGAATTGTTTTTCAAAATCAATAAGCTAAAAATTCCTTTTAGTAAAATAATTCGATTTAAACTCCTTTTGAATCGGTTGTTTCCGTTAAAGTATAATTGACTTTAATAATTGCTCGTGAGAACATATGAAATAAGAGAATATTTTCAGAAACAAAAGAGAAGATCAAACTGTTAGATTAAAAGAATGCAAATTTTTCAAGAGCTTAAAGTGTTTGTTGATAAAAGGAATACTAGAAATGGATTCTTGGAGCTTTTTCTCTAATTTAAAACTGCACTACACTATGTTCTATCAATTTTCATTTAGGGAAGTTCACTACAACTTATCATTTTGGTCTGCTTGTACTAGTTTGGTTGTAGATTGAGTGTATATTCAATTTACAATAACTTATTGTGGTTTTGATCTACATTTGAATATGGTGTTCATCTGTAGAGGTGCAATAAGGTGTTGCACAATGTCTTGGTGATTCTTGCTGGGTGTAAGATTGTGTCTTGAATATATTGTGTGTACATTTGACTTGTTTTAGTGGAATTCTTGTTGACAAGGAAAACTTGATGTAATTTTTAAGGAAGAGTGAACCAGTATAAAATCTTTGTTCTTAGTCTCTGCCTTTTAATCTTTACTCGCAATTGTAGTTTCTATATTTTTCTGTATCTGCACGATAAATCAATCAATTAATTTTATAAAACAACTAATTATTTTTGGTGTACTACATTCATTGTTATTCACTGGTTAAATTGTTTTGTAATATGCTTTTCAACTCTGTGTGATTAAATTCACATATATTAGTGTTGTTTGCTAAAATCTAACATTCTTGATGGTTGTATAACTTTGATAAATTCAACTTTGATAAATTCAACTTGTTGACTATGTGTTTCAATCATTTTTTTTGTAATTTTGTTTTGTTGAAAAATTAAATTGATTGTTCTACTGATTGAATTTTTCCTATCAAGTTTGAGAAAATTAAATTCACTATTTTGAAAATCAAATGGATTACATTCTTTGTCTGGATTTTCTAACAAGAAAATTAACTGTTTGATTTTTGAATTGAATTAAGTGGTTTTCTTTTAGGTAGTATAAACTAAAATATTGACTGATTGTTTTCATATTTCAACTGGTTATTTTTCTGTTGTGTGACTACTGAAATCATAGTAAATTGATCCAATTAAAAGTAATCATTTTTTCCATCATTGCTTTGCGAAAGTTTTTGAAAGTTTAAATTCAACTCTTTTTGAACTCAACCTAAAAATATTTACATTTAGATTGTAATGAAGAAAATGTAGTTGTTCCTCTGTTTGTTATCATGCATAAGTTTGGTTGAGGTGTGATGTATTGGGCAATAGCTAGAAGAACCAAATCAAAGTATCATTTATCTCACATTTAAAAATTTCAAATGTTAGAGGAAATATGTTTCTATTGTCATCCAAAGCAATTGCAAGTAGAATGATATTTTTTGGTTAAAAATGTCCCATCAACCTTAACAACTAGCTTGCAATAATTAATCCTTCAATGCATGGTTTGAAAAGCCAAAACACACAATCCAAGATGTAACATGGTGTGTCTTGTAAATTTTCCACAAGATAAGGAGAATTAATATACTATACAATTGTTTTAAGAAGACTTTCTTGTACAACTGCAACCATCTTGGAAGATGATTATACGAGTCCTCCTAATCACTGGACTCCATAACCAAAGAGTTTTGTTTAATAGTTTATGTTTTTTTTTTTCATGTCATTGAATAACCATGCCAATTTTGATTTATGTAATTAAACTTTTGAAAGGAACCATGGATTTGCTTATAACGAATTCAAAACAATTGTAGCAATTTCGGTCAAATCAAGATTTTTGTGATCTTGAGAGAGAATGGTTGACAAGCATGTGTGAGGTCCTTTAATTTTTTAATCTCTCAATATTGTTGAACTTTGTTGAAAGCAACTCTAATTCTTCATTGACATCCATGACTATAATTTGTGCAGTGTTGCTACATATATGTTTGACTTATATTCTACCATGACAAATTTGTAGCCCTAGTCAATATGATGTTGCTTAACGATCATTACAACCACCTCTTTTGTTTGAAAATACATGCGTTCAACAAGATCACATTGAGTGATATCTATAGAGGAATTAGATGAATGTGGTGGTTGGGTAGATACGCTAGAATAAGGATTTTGTCCTTTGAAAATTAAGTTGTGAATTTCGTTATCATCGCTAAAATTATGAACAATATATCAAGTAATAGGTTCTTCATCATGTATAGCAGAACTTCCACCCATATATAATCTATCATTGTATTATTTAGAAAAATGAAAACAACATAACTTACATTTAAACTACAACTTATATTTTATATATCAAAGCACAATTAAAAAATTGAAAGCAATACCTCTTTTTTAATAAATGCAAGAGAGCTATGTGATTGTCTCATTTGTATACTCTCTCTTTCTCTCTCTCTAATTAATTCTTTTCATTTGAATATATGAATCTTTCTCTCTCTCTCTCTCTCTCATTAATTCTTTTTATTTGAATATATGAATTGATATACAACTACTATGTTATGACAATGAGATTCATATAAAAGTAAATGCGTAAATCCTAATTTGAACATATGGTTTGATCACACAAGTTTGACATGGTGAGAAAGAGACTCATATTCAACTAAATGTTTTTATTTCATAACACATGTATGAGATTCTTAGCACTACAAGAAAAGCGTCATTTAGAGACCAATTTTTAGCTATCAAATAAAATGGTTGCTAATTGTGATAAAAATAATCACCAAATTAGGTTTTGCTTGCTTCTACAAAATAAAAGTAATGATTGAATTTAGTGACCAATTAAGTCAAGATAATTGGTATCTACCAATATTTTAACCACTTATACCATTAGATTCTAAATTAGTCTCTAACTAAATTGGTCACTAAATCCAATCATTACTTTTATTTTGTAGTTATTTAACAATCAAAGTCTAATTTGGTGATTATTTTGGTCACAATTAACAACTATTTTATCTGTAGCTAAAAATTGATCTCTAAATAACTTTTTTCTTGTAGTGTAGAATGTGATTCTTGTACTATACATGCACAACCAACCTGAAAGCTATGATACTTGTGATGTTTTTTTTTTCTTTCTACACTTATTGAAGGCGTAAAACTTTTTTAATTAATGGCACAAGTGAACTTGTGCATCATTGGATGAATTTTGTGTATTATTCAATACTAAAGTCGTGCCACTATGACACAAGTTCAATGTAACCCTATTTATCCCATGTGGTCTTCTTTTCATGTACATGTTCTTATGTTCAATAAGGGAATCATTTTGTAGTGACTCCATTGAATTGTTCCAAGCACTCTTATGCATTGGTGTTATACTCGACATGAATAACAATTTTGACTCCACCTCTGAACCAAGAAGGCCATGTGAGCTTGAATGTGGCTTGACAAGTTGTATCCCTGATCACCAACAATATGCCCTATGAGAATGAATGTAGTAATTGAATAATTAATATGCAACTTTGTTTGTTTGATTTAAAAAAGAAGAAACAAATGCTTTATCATATATATGTGCTATAGTTGTGTGCCTAGCTACAAGTATTTCTTCCTTTCTTCAATCAAATATTGTTTTCTGAAACCCGCTCTTCCCACCTCCTATGCCTACTGTCGTGCTACTTTGTGTGCGCCTATCACCTTTTAATCCATTATTTTATAGGATATCATGTCTGTGTTTCAATTCAAAAGATATATTTTACACTCTTTCTTAATACTTTACATTTGTGGTAATAGGTTTATGCATAGTTTATTTCCTGCCGAATTAATCCTAGTTTCTAAATTTTCCAAAATTAATATTAGGTTCTCGTTGCAATGACTTTTAATGACCACCTTCCATCCAATATGTCTTTATTATGCCTGTAACACAAACATGTTACTAAGTCAATTAGGAAAGACAATGAAAGACTACTTTTTCCTTGACATCGTGCAATTTGGGTCATAAAGCATTTGGATATGGTTGATCCACAATTACAAAATTTAATTCATCATGCTAAATTTGGCCACCTCTTGAAGTTAACAAATATTGATATCAACCATCACTTAGTAAAATCATTAGTTGATAAGTGGAGAACATAAACATACTTTTCATTTTCCCTTAGAGAATTCACAAATTCACAATCACTTTAGAGGATATTGCAATGCAACTTGGTCTACCAATTGATGGAGAACTAGTAACTGGTGTCACCATTGATGGACTTGGTTTCCATGTGCAAACAACTACTTGGTTCATTATCAGCCCCTAGAGTGGTAAAAGAAAATAAATAAAATTGTCTTAGTTGACCAATGCATTTCAAGAGTTGCCTAATAATGCAACCAACCTTGTAATAGGTCAACACACACAATTACATATTTTGACATTAGTTAGAAGTTTATTGATGGTAAATACATTAGGTAGAAGTTTTCATCTCATGTATCTTCTGTTGTTGACAGACTTTAATTATGTGTCAAATTAGAGTTGGGGTTCAGTTGGTTTAACATATATGTATGGTGCTCTAGATCATGGAGTTGACTTCAACCAAGAAAATGTTGGAGGTTGCATGTTACTTTTGCATTTATGGGATTGGGATCACTTTACATGCTTCTAATATTGAGCCTTTAACTGCTAAAGACGTTGCTACAAGTCTTGGCTCTCAATTGGTGAAAATGTTATTTTTTATGCCCTAAACTATATACTTTAAAGTTTAAATTACATTTTGACCTTTTTTATAAACTAATTATTATTTATTATAGGTGGTCTTTTCTTCGAACACAATGGACAAACATATCCACATATGCACTTCACATATTATGTAGTACATTTAACCACTTACAACCAAAGGAGGTTATTAATCAAACTATAATTACATTTTTCTCCAAAAATACATCTTTTGTGACACTCATTTTAACAACAATTTTGTTTCAGTTCTTGAGGACTCATTTTCGTATATATACCGTCAGACATTTAATCACTATTGACATCCCTCACGTCAGTTGGGCGGTTATTCCTCTTATATGTTTTGTCACAATAGAGTTTCATCAAACTTATCGAGTTATAAGATAGCTTGGGCTTTGAAAATGTACTCCTATAGACCTGTTGACTTATATTAGGTTAACAAAGAAGACATGAAAGGAAGAACTGATAGATATTGATGACAATATAACTAAATCTAGTCAACAATGTGGAATGATCGACATAACCATCTACGAGTTATATGGAAATGATTTTGAGCGACATTGCATAATATATGCTATGGTACATTTAACATACTATTTGGTACATATCACCTTAACAAACATCAATATTAGATGACAATGAAAGCTCATCTTCTAATACATTTGATAAGGTAATTTTCATTCATATTTAATCAACCATTATTTTTACAATATTGTAACATGTCAAAGGAGCCTTAACAACCTTAACCCCAACCACAATATCAAAATATTGGATCATCTTCTAATACTCATCAATTTCAGCAACAGTATGTTAGTTGATCTAATTTTTAAGTACCTCCAATGTTCGGATAGATGGTTAATCATCACATTAAGTATGAAAGAGGGTCCCTTAATATAGATATCCAAAATTTTTATGATATGTTACCATATGCAAATGAACTCATTCATGACGGAGCAACTGAGTCAATATTATCATTAGCCATTAGGCTTATGGCTACTATAACCAATTGGCATGCTATCGAAAAGTGTTTAGATTATTTCATACAAATTTTAATTGATGTAGCTCCAAAAGATAACTGTATACCCAAGAACTACTATGAGGCCAAAAAACTTGGGTCAAATCTTGGTTTGAAGGCTCAAAAGACTGATTGTTCTGAAGGTGGTTTCATGTTGTATTACAAGGATGACATTCAATTAACTGAATGAAAATTCTGTGGTTTTCCAAGGTATTTTCTTGCGAAGGGTTAGAATGGAAGATACAAAAATGTTCTGATCAAAAGAATGTTTTATTTGCAAATCATATCAAGATTACAAAGGCTATGTGAGTTAGTGGAATCTTCAAGGAAAATGAGATGTCATTTTGAAAAGAAAAAAAACTTGATGGTTGTGACACCCATGTGATGGAAGCTTGAAAACACTTTGATAATGGGTTAACTGCTTACATCGAAGCTTCAATATCTTCATATTCTTTTGGGTCTATATTTTTACTCCTTTTAACTTAACGCCTGAAATGCGTATGACTAAATCGTGCATGTTTCTAACTTGTCTTATACCTAACTCAAGTAACACTACTTGCAATCACTTATTCATGACCTCAAAAAATTGTGGAATGATGATGTCTTAACTTGTGATATCTCCACAAAAGATAACTTTGTGACGTGAGCTTGCTTGATGTGGATAATCAATAATTTTCCAGCATATGACATGTTGTTTGGATGAGGGACTAAAGGAAAATTAGCATCTTCTCATTGTATGGAGGCACAAAATCTTTCACATTTAGGCATGTGGGTAAAAGTTGTTGATTTGATTGTCATCGATGATTCTTGCTAACAAATCATCCTTTATGAAGAAGTTAGAGGAGATTCATGAGAAACAAAGCTGAATTAGATGACCCACCTTATTCATTGAACTGGGATCAATTGTGAAAAGTTCTCTTTGAATTTACAAAGGTAACTAATGGTCCATTTGAAACCTTTTGTGGCTATGGACAATACATAATTGGACAAAAAGATCAATATTTTGGGATCTCCCATATTAGGAAGACAATTTCTTAAGACACAACCTTGATGTGGTGTACATAGAAAAAAATACATTTTGATAATGAGTTCAACACTGCATGGATGTTAAGGCTAAAACCAAGGACAATCAAAAGACAAGAATGAATGTCGTTGAATTGTGGGTACGTAGAAACTTGGAGTTGGTTATGAAACGGGAATTTAGCAAATCTAAAGGAAAACTACGCTTTAACAACCAAAGATGCAAAATCAATTTATAAATGGATTACTGAGTTGGAGATGTTAGATGATTATTCCTATAATATTGTAAGGTGTGCAAATCATGATAAAGGATAATGACTATCACATTTT
>Ga0099825_1003897_pt1 | contig 19739 bp, 13 predicted proteins | sample SiratroredBW_FD_76838 | JGI IMG/M metagenome (GOLD analysis project Ga0099825, IMG submission 76838) | Root nodule microbial communities of legume samples collected from California, USA - Siratro red BW | ecosystem: Host-associated > Plants > Roots > Nodule | place: USA: California | collected... | reverse complement strand
TTTTTTTTTTTTTTTTTTTTTTTTTTTTTTATAATTTTTTTTTTTTTTTTTTTTTTTTTTTTTTTTTTTTTTTTTTTTTTTTTTTTTTTTTTTTTTTTTTTTTTTTTTTTTTTATAATCTAAGAAACCACTAACATAATCCCAATACATAGTAGGCAAGAATAGTTTGATTGACGAGGTTTATAATTTTTTTTACTGCCACTCAAAAAATGGAATGGAGTTCATTCCATGGCATTCAAAACCAAAATCATTAGCAATAACGTGGTTGTACCCTCACATGTTGTGGACGCAAAAACAAATCCACACGTTAAAATGGCTTCAAATTTTTCTTTAACCGTGAAAGAATCACTGGAGGTGAAAAAGAAATTCTTGCTGGTTTCTCAGAATCCGAAATTGGAAAAGAAATTCCTATTTTCTTTTTCTTGAGTGATGTGCCTAATAATGCGCCATTGGTTGTCGTGCAAATTTTCTTTAACCAAAATGAATAAGTTATGGAGACACCCAAAGCACTCAAATGTAGAAAAATAACTAAAGTCCCGTCAATGTATAAGATATGGATTTAGTGATTAAAGTCATATTATCTTACACAACTTTAGTTTATTTTTTTTATCTAAATTCTTTCACTTTGATACGATTTCATTATATTATATTTTTTTTACATTGAAGTTGTATTACACGATTTTAAGTGAAGACGTAAAGGTGTTTCTATGACAAGACTTACTTATTTTCTTAAAAAAAATAAAAATTTTGTACCAATTTAATAAAAAAGGAAAAAAATTGTACACGATTGGTGCTTTTTCCTACTTTTTGATGAGAAAGTTAGAGGGTAGATGTACACTACACTTTTAGAAGAAAAAAAAATGCATTTTGAGGTGTGAATCCATTTACTTTGAAGATAGGTAACGTACTCAGAGGTTTTGGAATCAGCCCTTTAAATTTAGCTTCTTCCATTGTCTCTGAAACATACACTGAACCAGATGGATTGGAAACGCTTCTTCAAGCCAAAAACTCCCCAAAATCCCAGTATTAGTTTTTCCCATTTCCCTACACTTTCATATATCATATTCATATGTGTCTTATTTTCTTAAGCATTATCCACTCATTTTTCAATACTTGTACTTGTTTATTTTCCAATGTCAACTATTAAATGGTTGATGAGTTTAAAATCTACAAATCATACTGATACATATTTAAGTGTACACTAGTATTTACCTTCTTCTTATGAGTGACATTTGTTTTGACTTGCAAAATCTTACTGAACTACAATTTAATAGTTATTTTTTTAACCAATGCTTATTTGTATGTATTCAATATGTGTAGGTACAAATCCCATGTTGGATCAAGTAATGAGCGTCACAAAGGGTGCAACTGATGGAATTTCTAGTGTTAGCAAGCAAGTCAATACCTCGGTAAGACAAAATTCATCACCTTCCAGTTTGAAGTATGGTATCATTACCATGTTGCTCCTTCTTTTCTTTTCTGTTGCTTTTGGAGAAATATCTCTTTCTCATGTTTTATACAGCTTAGGATGTTGGGAAGTTCTAGTATTCAGGGCGCGGTTGGATATGGAATTGGTTTTCGCCACGGTTTTGGACTTGGTATGCCATATCTATTCATATTTCTCAATTTTCTGCCACATAATATATGTTTAATCTTTATCTGATTTTTATAGCATTAGGTGTTTGTTATGGTGTTGCTCTCAGCTTGATAGATGTTATATTGCATGATATGCATTCCCTTTTAAGTCTTGATAATCTCTTCATTAGGTTCCTTTTTTTCTAGTTTGATTCATATTTTCCTTTTCTGGGGATCATCTTTGTTGTAGTAACTGTAAGTAGGGTGTTTTTGAGCTATCTGTTCATTCTATCAGTATTGGCAATGTTTCAAAATTTCACAACTTTTGAAAAAAATTTAGATCATTTCTACTGATTTATTCTTAAAACTACATCCACTTAGGGACCTGGAATTTTCATATCTTATACACCTCAACATGTTTTATGATCAGAAAATCTTGAAAATGTTAGGACTAAGGAAGCTTTCTAGTGTTTGTTGATTCTGCAGTTTCTTATATCAAATATCATACATATAAATAGCAATCTATTTCTTGAAATTGACTTTCTAACCTAATGGTAAACCTAATGCCTATGCTCACTGTGAGAGAAAGAATCATTTTAAACAAACTAAATTGTAGAGTTCTACATTCATATGCATCATACACCAAAGAATAAAAATTTGGAAGCAGAAAATGTTGCCACAAATTACGTAAACCTCTGGATGCTGTACGCTCAACTGTTGAGATTGAATAAGCCTAAACATTCTTCAGTTGATGGCTGAGTTTTTCATTTACTCACTGGCAGGCATGTCTATGAGATCAGGGGTGGATAAACTTCGATCTGGTGTAGTAGTATGGGGAATTTCTCTCATCTCAACAAGTTTTGCCTTCTATTTTCTACCTTTTCTATATATATATCTCATGATAAAATCTTGAATTTTGCAGGAATCAATGACAAAGATGACAGGACTTATTCCTGGTTTACCATTTAGTCAGGGTACATTGCCATTGCCAGCAACCTCAAAGAATGACCAAAGCAAGGTTCCTACAGACCAAGTTTCTGCTGAAAGCATGATGCAATCGGCAACTAAATCAGCAGATCAAACATCTGCAGGAAGCATGATGCAGCAGGCAACTAAATCATTTCACCAAATTTCTCAAGAGAGTGTGATGCAGCTGGCAAATAAATCAGTCAACCAACTATCACAAGGTCTTGTAGGTTCTCAACCTACAAATACTGGTTCGGCCTTTGACAGCCAAACGGAGAAGGTAACTTTCCACAAAATCCATCATTTTAGGCCTTTTCTTCCATTGATTTGATTTTTTGTGAACCTTATGGATTTTCACATACTCATTATGTTCATGCAATTGGATTAAATGATATATTGCATTTTGGATGTGTTTATTTATACTAACTGTTTAAAGAAGAGGTTTAAGCTGAAGTTAGATAGTATCATCGTTTTCCTAATCAATGTGTATATCCATGATAAAACATTTCTATTAGAAGTAAAAACTTTCAAAAGTCGCCATCAAAAATCGTTTTGTTAGATAAGGTTTGCACCCATTTATAAACTATTAAAAAGACATTTTCTTTAATGTGGAATCTCCAACACACACTTTCATGATAAGACTCTTTATCTTGTATGTAAGATTATATATATAATGATGAATTGATAACGCCTGATAACGGATGACCCAATAGACCTAATAACCTTACTATGATAGACTCTGATATCATATTAGAAGTGGACTTTAAACCTAACTCATTCTTACAAAACCAGCTTATAAAATAAGATTTTCACCAGACATTTTTTCTAATTTATGTAAGACCTCCAACAATTTCTATTTTTTGTGAGTTTGTCCTAAGTTTATGAAAATCTGATTCAGAGATGCTTTGTAGGTTGGACTCATGCAGGCAGAGAACAAACTACTTCAGGCGGTAATTTTTTTTTTAAGCCAACATGTATCACAATCTATAGCATATACTTTTTATTGAACTTTTTGAATGGTTGAGTCACTTCAAATATGAAATATCAGTATTATTATTACTATGGATTTAGGTTATGAAACAGCGACAAATCATTGATGAACTTAAGGAGGAAAATGAGAAGCTTTGCCAGATACTACAAGTGAAGGACCTGAAAATACCAAGTAGCAAGCTTCAGCCAAGTTCTTCAGGTAGAACTAGATGAGGTTGCAAGTACTGATTTTTTTATAACTAAAAAAAAATGTTTTTGATGCATTCTTTTTATCACATTTTCTATTGTTGAATCAATTTTACGAGGATGTTGCTAATTAATTAAGTTGTGCACTGATTTGAATATTCCAATCCTTGATCTGATAATGGATTTATTTACTTTGCAGATCCAAATCTTCAGACGTTCCCTTCATCGGAAGTTAATGATAAGATCAACGGTGGTTCTAGGCCTTCCGGTGATGCTGACGGTAAGTGCTACAAGGAAAAGATTTATTATTGAAGTGTTAAAAACAGGCATTACCCTTTTTTAAAATTTATAAAGACTAAAAAACATGTTTATGCACTAATACTAATATAAAAAAAAAATCTACACTTTCATTTGATCATAAATCATATCATGATATATAAAAATTTGTTAATTTTTATATTAATTACCTCAAAAGTCATACTAGTGGTGATAATTTTTGTTTGTTAGATGGTATAAGTCTTCCTATATTAAGAGTGCATGAAAATTAATTCCTAATCTGCAGGAGTATTTATTCACTAGGGTTTAATTTTACAAGTTTGTTAATAAGAACTGATTTAAAGTAGCGAGAAGAATAGTATTTTATTAAACATAGTTGTGCTATTTATGTTTGCAGATACATTGTCAACTTCAGAAGGAAAAAATGGTAAAATAGAGTAGAATTAAAGAAAAAATTGAAAATGCTTAAAACGTAACTTCTCTGTGGAACAGGTACGTTTCCCATTTCAAGAGGAGAAAACGGCAATGATAAAAAGTAGAGCTAAAGAAAAATCCCTACATCAAAAATAATTGTATATCTAATACTGTAACAGCTAAAGCTTTTTTAATGAGTGAATATGAAATATTCCATCAATAATTTCTGATAAATCGTTTTGTTTAGTACTGATATCATGGATACCTTATGAGCAACAAAAAAAAGCTAAAGTTTGATACTCAACTTTGAATTCATTGGGGGTGGAATCTAGTGCTTTATTTTCTGTGGTACAAAGCTCTCCAAGTGTAATTATATCATAAATGAATAAATTCTGTAACTTTTTAGGGTACAAAAATACCCATTGCAAAATTTCAAATGCTAGTTCATGACCTCTGTGTGGGGATTTTATTCCCTCATTGGCCTTTACACATAATTGTATTCAACAAATTCTGTATAAAGAAAAGTACTAAACATTTTTTATCCTTTTCTTTAGTCTTTTCATATACATTTAAATTGTTAAAATCCTTAGGGTTATGGCATTTGTGAGTAATTGTTAGTAATTTCATGTCACAACAAAAGTTTATTTCAGGTGCACATCACTTTCTACTAAAGTTGTTTTGAGGAAAAGACTCACCAATTCAATCCTCTTTATATTCTTCCATCACTTGCACAAGCACAAGCCCAATTTTCGTAATAAAGTTCCGAAGTGTCACCTTCAACATTTTCCTCTCTTAACTTCTTCTCTCTTAGTTGATCTTAAGATTTAGTTATTCATCATTGAATATACTCATGTCCTGCACCAGAATTATAGCTGAAGTTATAGTAAATGAATCCCTGGTTATTTCTACATCTTTGCACTTGTCTTTGTACTACACAGTCAACAAACAAATATTTTTTTTTAACTACAATATAAAAATTGCATTTAAGTTGAAATAATATAAAAAATGTTGGCCTTATGAGTAAAAAATCCAAAAAAATTGTAGTACGTGTACAAATTTAATTACTAATTTGATAGTTATATTCTTTAAGTTGAAATATGTGATCAAGAGAATATATATAATAATCAATGTCTATTAAAAAAATAGTTCCTTAAATAAAATTTAATACCTTAACTTTTTGAGGTATCAGTTCCTAACTTCTACAACCCAAACCTATTCTAAAATAGCTTTAGGAGTTAAGAACACAAAGTTTCGTTTATAGTTGTTTACAACTACTAAGAGTTACAACAGTTAAGGAAAATGTATATAAATAAGAGAAAAATTGTATAATTTAAGTATCTCCTTTCTCCTTATTATAACTTTTTTTTTTACAAAGAACATAATTTACTTTATTAATCATGACAACTGTCAATGTGTATTAAATTAATCTGCTTCCTAAGTATAAAACTTGAATTTGACTTATTTTAATTTGTTAAATATTCTCTTACGTGACCATAGGTGAAAAATTAATGATTTAAAACAAGTTTGAACACTTAAGGGAAGACTCCAATACTCACCTTCTTTCACATTAATATTAAAAAAAAAAGGTGCCTGTAATGACGTGAATTGACAAATGAACAACCACATAAATCTCTTTATGATATATATATATATTTTTTTTCATAACCATTGAATTAATCTCTTTATGATATGAATATAACATATAGCGAAAACATATTTTTTTTGTAAAGTCAGGAAGTAGCATTTGTTGGTAAATCGTAAATATGAATGGCATCATAAATCAACAATAGAAATGACCAAATATCTCTTATTTCCCTACAAATGCTACAATACAATACTTGTACAATATTTAGCAAATCCAATTACCCGAGAATTAATCTCAGTGATTAGAGCTCTTGGTTCAAACATGAAGCATTGCAGCAACCGCGAAAAAAGGTATTGACAGCACGAGGAAGGTGGTTCCACGAAGAAACGCATTGCTGGGGCTTGAAGGCACAGAATCATGAGATGCTGATGAAGGGGGTGAAGAAGGAGAGGGACCAAAAGCTGAAGGTGGCGATGAAGTGCTGGATGGGCCTGGGCCTGGACTTGGGCTTGGGCTTTGGCAAGGTGACATTTGTGGGGGTAGAGTGGAAGATGAAGATGCAGGAGAGGGAGCTTGACACGTGGATATTGCTACCAGAGTGAAGGAAATTGCTACCGCCAACATGGCACGTGTGAGTGCCATGGTTACAGAGAGTAGAGAACAGAGGATACAGAGCCATGGAACTTGGTTACTGTATTTATAGAAGGAGTAAAGATAATGGACACGTGTTATTGCATGAAGATCCGGCCCAGAACATAATGGACCCTCATAAATGGACTGTATAAGGGCCCATCCTATTTGTAAGCCAGGCCCGGCCCAATAAAAGGAAAAAAGAAAGTGTAGTTCGCACGTGTGGAACGGATTGAAACAGATAAGGGCCTTCTCCATTTCAGCTTCCCAATCCTCCTTACATTTTGCAGTGTTCCCATGTCTTCCACCCACTGAAGTGCATCCCAATTTCCTTCTCCCTAATAATGGCTTCTCAAGTTCTTCTTCAGGTTTTGCTCTCACCTCTTCATTAACTGTGAAAACCTCAACGTTTGAATTTTCTCAATCTCCTTACTGATTCGGAAATTGTACTGCAGCAGGCCCTGTTTGCGCCCAAGCTCACTTTTCCTCCTCCTTCTTCTTCCCCTCGTAACGTTGCGTTAATTTCTAGGGTTCCTTCCACTCCAATTTCATGGCGTTGCACTCCTCTTATTGCCAAGCCAAGCTTCGTTGTGAGAGCTGATTCCAACCTCGAAGGCGCTGGCGAAGCCACCGAAGATATTCCTTCCGATAATGTTGATGAAGTTTCGGAAGGTGAAGCGGAACAGCTTTCGGATTCTGAAGCTCCGAAATTGCCCCGAAAATCCAGAGTCAAGCTTGGAGACGTTATGGGGGTAATTAGAGGAGTCATAAATTTAATTATCAATTAGGTTTCCACACTCTGCTCTGTGTCTGTGTGTGAGAATGTGTAGGGAAAAAACAGAAGATGGAGGAAGTGTAAAATGCATGATGTTGTTGTTGATGCAGATATTGAATCAGAGGGCAATTGAGGCATCGGAGAAGGAAAGACCCACGCCAGACATTAGGACTGGGGATATTGTCGAAATCAAATTGGTATTCTTTTTATTTACTCACGGTATTTTTTGAGAAGAGTGCTGAAGTGACATGAATTTTACGGTGATGTATTGTTGTTCTTCTTGCAGGAGGTTCCTGAGAACAAGCGTAGGCTGTCCATTTATAAAGGGATTGTTATCTCGAGACAAAATGCTGGTATTCACACTACTATTCGAGTCAGAAGAATCATTGCCGGCACTGGGGTTGAGATTGTCTTCCCAATGTGAGTTTCCTCTTAATTAGAACTTTGTTTTTAAAGATTGTTATTGGCATTTGCATTTCTGCTATTTGGTTCATTGCTTCACATCATTGTTTATCCTATTGTTGTGATTAGGGGATATAATTATATAAATCATTTTCGTACTAAAAGGTGGGAATTTGGGATGAATACTTCAGCTATCTTTTTTACTTGAAAGGAACTGTAGTCAATTTGAAGACTTTGGATGACTAAGATGTGGAAACAGGAATAGTTACGAGTAGTCATTTTCAAAGATTTAGATTAGTCATCTATGCCTGCACAGTTCGCAACTGTGCAGCTTTTGAAACTACAACTTGTTGGGACATTGGTTGCGGGATACTGATAAATAGTAGCTTAAGGTAACCTTTTTGTACAATCCATTGAAGCATGGGGCTATTTTTCATCTCAAATTTTTGTTACAAATGGAGTTTATTCGGTTTCCATGGGAGGGTTATAACTTGTAAGAAGACAAATCCCTTTTTGTGTGCTGTTTACCACCCTCCCTGGATGTACAAATTCAGGGAATAAGAATTCTAGTTGTGGGAAATGGTAATTGGAGAACATATCAGTCTGAACTTAAAATTTATCGATGTGTCAATGTCTCGGAAGAATGGCGGATGAGATTCAGATCTGTTTCAATGTATGACCGACATTTCTGCTGGTTGCTAATGAGCATATGCAATGCTTCTATGCTTATTGTTTGTCTTCGTATCTGTTTCAATGTGTGACCTACATTTCTGTTGGTTGCCAACGAACATATATGCAATGTTTCTATGCTTAACGTTTGTTGCAGTCTGTGTTGTGTATTAAGAGTTAATGAAATTATCATATTGAGAAGATCTGAATTTGTTTGTTCAAGCTGATTACCCAAACAGTTCTCTGTATTAAGTTAGATATTGATGTTGAAAGACCACTGGATATGAATTTTCATATTCGTAGATTGTATTATGAAATCATAACCGGCTTTTTCTTGTGAGATATTGTCTTATATGATGCATATATTCACTGGGACAGTTACTCACCAAACATAAAAGAAATCAAAGTGGTAAACCACCGGAAGGTCAGGAGGGCAAGATTGTACTATCTCAGAGACAAGCTTCCGAGATTCTCCACTTTCAAATGATACGTAGATAGCCTACTTTTCCCTACGTTCATCTTCGAAGTATCTTCGAAGTAGTCTACTGATCCATGATAAGTGTTGCGGGGCTTTAATGCAATTATTTCAATTTGTTCTGTTGTAGAATATATCATTTTTCTTCCCCTTATGTCCTATCTTTCCTAAAATCAAGTGGACTGCTGAACCTTGATAGCACTGAGAAATTTGAAGTATTTCTTCTGCATCACTAATATATACTGTAGAAAGTGAAGCTGTTAAAAAAGGAAAGTCATTACTTAGTTCATTAAAATGGATACTAAGATTAAAATCTAAAGCCACCTGCTGCAATACTACTTTTATGCTTTTATTTATTACATACCTAAATCTGGACGAAATATGCTTGCATGGGGATGCGTATGATTGAATAGCCTTCGTCGTCATCTTCGTCGACCTGATTAGTGATCACTTGTTTAAACAAGTGGGCCCCGGTATGCAAATACGTTGGTGTTTGAACGCCCTTCTTGCTTAAAAGAAGAAAAATATGGATATATCTATGGTTTAATTAATATGATGTACATAGGTAATAAGAAAACAAGGGTTTCTACATATTTTTTATGAAGTGAAAATGAAAGAGAAAAAGAGGGGACATACATAGAAATTAGAAGGGAGGTAAAAACTAGTAGATAATTTTGAGAACCGATCATGTAATAGTCTTAATAAAATGTAATGAGATAAATAATAATGAATATTAAGCCTTAGCTTTACAAAAAAAATATATTAATGAGATATTTAGAATAATGAAGTGTTAATAACTAATCTAATGAAATTGAAAATTTAATTAAAGAAATTAAAAAACTGAATAAGTTGAAACTTGGCCTAAAAATCAGAGGAAATATATATTTTTTTATTGGATTGGATTTCAGATTTTGTTTTGAAAATACATCCAATTCAAATTGAACTTATTTATTTTTTTTATATTACACACACACACACACACATATATATATATATATATATATATATATATATATATATATATAATATTGAATAAAAGTATAAAAAATAGATAAATTTGTTCTTGGAAGTATATATTTAAAACACTATGCCACTATTAATCATATAATTACTTACAGATTCTATTTTTAATTTTTTAAAATTTTTTATTGTATTTTCTAAAACGAGATAAAACTGAAAATCAGTGATTCAAAACCCTTTAAATTAAATTAATTTAATTCTAAAATATAAACTAAACAACTTAAAAATAAAATAGAAAAAAAGAAAATAGTTGAATGGGATAAGTTTTGACATATAACTCCTCAAAAAGAAAATAATAAATACAAAATATTTAAAAAGGACACGTGCACATAGTAGGTAGCAGGTGGCCCCAAAGGATGCGAGAGTGTAGCAGCGTCCCTCTCTCTCTCTCTCTGTTATTCAGTGCCTCTGCCAAAACCAGATGGCACAGACACACAGTGCGGAGGAGTTTGAAGACCAAAAGCGATCTCGGTGGCTAAAATTCTGCATAATTTGGTTTTGGACTTTGTAGCCATCGGTGCCCCACACTCCTCGTTCCATCACACGTTTCTTCTTCCTCTTCTCCTTGATGTGATCCCACTCTAATTCATTTCCTCCTCCATTCCCCCTTCCCTCCATCCCCCCTCTTCGCCATGACCGCCTCTCAACTCATCTCCGTTAGTCCCGACGAACTCCGTTTCCGTTGTACGTCCCTCTCTCTCTCTCTCAATCTTACCAAATGCTGTTTAATTCTTCCTTTAATTAACCTTAATCACCAAATTTACTCTAATTTCGCTCCTAATATTAATTATTATAAACATCGAATACGTTATTTAGTTACTATCGTGATTTTCGTGTGATCAGTTGAGTTGGAGAAGCAAACGTTTTGCGATCTTAAGGTCCTCAATAACACGCAGAATCATGTTGCTTTCAAGGTATTCTCTTTTAACTTAATGTTCCCGAATATCCTCTTGCTTCCTTCTCATTGCATTTTATTCCCATGTACTTTTCTTCACTTTCTCTTTCATAGGTCAAAACCACTTCTCCGAAGAAGTACTTTGTACGACCAAACACCGGTGTCGTACACCCCTGGGACTCCTGTATCATCAGAGGTGCTGCTTGTTAATATTACCGCGTTACTTATAAGGCTAGTTCTTTATTATATGATATGTATTATCTTTATTTGGGTTAGAAACACACGAAGCGAATTAAAAAATGGAAACTGATAGATATTTAAATGAAGTCGAGTTTCGAATATTAAAAATTCCTTCAGTGCTGTCTTCATTAAATAATTTCGATGAATTATAGAAAATTGATAGATTTTACTTTTGATTCCTTAGCCCCTGGCGAGCAGACGTTGACAAAACCCTTTTTTTTTTACTTTAAAACTTTTATGATAGGTGGTCTGAACAGATAAAATGAAAAGCAAAATTGTCTTCGACCTCTTTCATCGCCTTTTAGCCAAATAAAAAGAAAAATGTTACCAAGACAGATTTTATTTATTTGCTGAAATTAATTAGAATTTACAAAATTTTATTAAACTTCCACTCATAATTTTTAATCTCTAATTTTAAGCAAAGACAAAGAATATATTAGTGTGTTGCTAGAACTTCTCTAGCAGATATGCATGTGAACAGATTACTGAATGCACATCTAATGGACGTACATTTAGAAATATGCTGTTTCCTACTATACACGGGTTGTGAAAACTGCAAATTTCAACTGATCAAAGGTCACATGATTGAAGTTTTTCTTTCCTGCGACAGTAAGGAATAGGAATAAGTGATTAAAAGCTTTATTTGAGCTTGTGATGCACTGTATCAGGTTTTTTGGTTCCATCTAGATGAGCTGTTTTTATGTTTAAATTTATTTGCTTATGAGCCCATAGCTCTTCCCAGTCTATGGTATAAGAATTTGTCATATTGTCCAATTTTTACTTTGTACAGTCACCCTCCAAGCCCAACGGGAATACCCTCCAGACATGCAATGTAAAGACAAGTTTCTCTTACAGAGTACAATAGTGAATCCAAATACTGATGTTGACGACCTCCCACCAGATACTGTAAGAGGGTCAACACTGTCCTTTGTACGGGATCAACTGTACAGATTGAAAAGCAAAATTGATCACTGATACTGCTAATTTCACTTGCAGTTTAATAAGGAAAGTGGTAATTCAATAGAGGAGTTGAAATTAAGAGTTGCATATATCTCTGCTGCCTCACCCGAAGGATCTGAAGATGATGCATCAAGGAATTCACATAAACTTGATACCTCTTCTGTGAGTCTATTTTCCTCCCCCATATTCACTTCGTGGAAATCAGTTTGAAGTTCCACTGTTTTTCTTTATTTTGAATTTCGTATTTTATGTGTTTAGTAATAATGCCATATATTGTAACTTATGTCTCAAGCTGAAAAGCTCACATGGGTGGGGTCCCTATGCAAATAAACTTCACATATTTGAAACGGAAACGATTTGAGAAACCTGATTAAGGAGATTAGTGTGGGTGGCTTCACTTGATGGCATAGTTCTTGAATTTCGTGACAGCATTAATTCCGTTTTGTTGATGCACAACCTACTTGCTGCATTTGGAGGAAAGAACGTAGGACTTGATACTTGAGAAAGCTAGAAAACATGTTGAGATTGATAAATAAAGACAAATAAAAATTGAAATCAGTGAAACATTTAAACTTCCTTCTATAGATCCCCTCTGATTGAAAATATAAAATTGTGTTGCGTCAAGCTTGTCGTGTTTATAATATATCTGGTATCTGGTTTATTCTGCTCAGTTTTTACTTTATAATTTTATAGATGTGGTTCCTCGGCTTTTAAGTGGCCTAAAACATCTAGCAGATTGTGCCCTCCACAAATTCACCCATGAAAGGAGTGTGGAAAAAAATTATGCTCAGGTCTCTAGTTAGTTTGCCGGAGATTATCTTGTGAAATATACATATATAGTTTTAACTCTTCTGGCACTGTTTATAGATTATAGATTATATGTACAGGCTGAATTTAAAGTAATTACTTCTGTATTTGTGATACCAGTTTATTTTTTTAGGTTAAGATTGTTGTATTGGCAGCTTTTAATTTCATTCCATTCACATGCATACTGACTCCATCTGTGTATCAGCGCAAAATGAATGGCTAGTTGCTTGAGTTCTGTATTCTGTATTTGAGTTGTTATCTCTAAAACAGTACTCAATATTGCACGTCATTTGCTCATTGTCAGTCATTTCCTACATTGTGGCAGATAATGCCAGCCAATTAAACCTCCCCTCCTTGCCCAGTTCTATTGTTTAGATTAGCCAGTCATGCTTAAATTAAATTTCTTTTTTTGAAGAGTGAGGCTTTACAGAGTCTGAAGGAAGAAAGAGATGCCGCTGCCAGACAAACAAGACAACTGCAACAGGAACTGGTAATTGTTCTGCGTATTCCCAACATTGCTCTTTTATCATAAGATTTTATTTGGAGTTGATGTTCCAAATATGCACTCATGGTGACTCAGTTGAATGTGATAAAAAAACAAGTATTAGAATAAGTTGGAATCAACAATGATGTTGATACGCATGCACATTATCTCCACCTCTCCTCCACCTTATAATTTCGCTATTAAATTTACTTTCGTTTCATATAATCTATTTTCTTTTTCTATAAATCGCTCTCCTTCTCACTTCATGCACCCCTAGCGGGTGTATGAATATAATTTTCTTTATGAATTTAGAGTTTCTCTCCCCTATGAACTGGAGACAACACCATTATGAGTTGAGCTTGTGTACTTGACTATATGACGATAAGTTATATAATTTCCTTACTTTCAACAAAAAAAAATATTTTTTTTTTCTTTTGGCGTCACTTCCTGTATGCTAGTCCAATACTTTTTATGTGGGCATTAATACTGACTTGCCCAGTATGGAGGGAGTTGCTTTTCTGGTTCCAATTTAACGAGCCACTATCAAAAAATCAATTAAAGTTAACCTTATTCCCTGGAATAAAATTGGCCTCGAGGCATGTAAAGCCTCCCCAAAAAAAAAGGAGGGAAAAAGGGGCAGATGAGGTCGGTAAGAGCTGAAAGTGATTAGTGAAGTCTTCTTTCTTTTTGGGTGCAGTGCGACACTTGGACCTATAATAGTTGTCTGTTGTATTCTTTACTGAGACTTGAGAGCTATTGTAAATATCACTAATATATCTGCTCTGTTGACTGTGTAGGACATGCTGAAAAGACGAAGAAACCGAAAAAGTGATCCTGGCTTTTCCTTCATCTTTGCCATTTTTGTGGGTGTCCTTGGAGTTTTACTTGGCTTTCTTTTGAAACTTTTGTTCTCTTCTCCATCTAGAGAATGATTTAGACTATTCCATACATTTGCATGCAGACTCTCCGTATTGTTGTTCACTGTATACGTTTAAAGTTTAACATTCTTTTGAATTAGAATTTTTCCAATATGCCTCGTAGGCTTGCCGTACTGTTGTCTGAAAGGTTAACATATAGTCTTCTTTTCTTAAAGCAGCCATAAATACAAATGCACAACCATAATAGCTGCAAGAAGAATGCAAATGTTTGATAGTAATAAGCATTTATTCATTATAATACTCCTCTAATACAAATATACACCAAATTCAACAAGAACTTAATTTCCTCATAATTAGACCTAGAGGGCTCGCTTAGCCCAATATCAAGGAAAAATGGAAATTTACTGTGTTCAACAAGGATCACACCCGATTTACTTTGTTGTGCTTTTTGTGTCATGTGACCAAGTCGACGCTGTTGAGGCCTTTTTACAAACAAGTTGTTAACAATCTCAAAACCTTTTCCTTACTTTTCCACCTTGGCTTATTAGTTTGGGTATCAGTTATATTTGTCAAAAGTTACAAATTCATTCTGAATATATACATTTTGAAATATATTCTGAAATATTCGTTCAAAAATGTATATTGTCTCTAAAACTATAATCTAGAAAAAAAAATTAGCATTTTAAAACTATTGGTTTTTAACAAGTTTTAACTATCATAAAGAGAATTTCATAAAAGGAGTATTAAGGATTGTCTAATTAACATTCTTCTAGCTTTGAAGGGTTTTGAAGGGTGCGATATCAATGGCAATGATTATAAGTGAATACAATATAATGATTACAACTTTAAAAGAATTAAAAAAATATTGACTAGTAACAAAAAGTATAAAAAAATATATTTAAACTTATGTTTTTAAAATACTTTAATATACATGTTAATTGAAAAAAAAAAATTAAGTGTTGGTTAAAATAATTAATGATGTTAAAAATCTCAGTTGATCGGATAAATAATTAAAAAGAAAAAAGCTGATTTAATTTATTATTCAACATCGTCAGATATGCGTATAACAAAAATAATTTTAGCAGTGTTATGTCTTTTTGTTACATATAAATGTGTTAAATGAAAAAAAATAAGTAGATTAAAATCTTAAAAATCTAAAATATATTCAATGCTTAACATGTAAAATAAGTATGAAGATTAGGAAAAACAATGTCGGAGATAATTAAAAAAATATTCATATAATTTTAACATGTCACTTCAACCTAAAGTACTTTTTGTATTTTTTTTTTTTTTTCTTTTTCTGGTCCTCAAGTATTTTTACAACTAAGAGGTTGATATTCTCAACGAAGTAAGTACGTGTTTAGATTTCAGCTCAAAAATTAAGTTCAGTTTGAATTTACCGGATTGAAAAAAATAAATAAATCAACTGAAAATTTTGAGTGTTTCAATTCTTAATAATCTAAGTCTAGGCTAACCGAATTTGAGTTAGGTCTAGAATAATTTAAACTAGACTCGAACATAACTAGATTATAATATTTCATAACTTAAATGGACTCAAACTCACTTTAATTTTAAATTTTTAAAATCCAAAAAATTACTCAATCTAAATTTAACTGAATAGATTAAACTTAAAATTCATAAATACGAATTTAAATTTAAGATACAAATCATTAAAATATATTTTAAATAACATGAATTCGAATAATTATAAATTTATTTATTTTTATCCCTGCAAACGTTTTTTATTTTGTTAAAAGCATGAAAATGTTCTTTCTTCAAATTGATAATAATGCACCTTATATATTTATTTATTATTTATTGCTCTGTACAACTTTATATGATTTGTTACTTAAAATTATATTAACTCTTTGTTACTTAAAATTATATTAACTCCGCTTCAAAATTAAAAAAAAAAAAAAACGAATCAAAAGGGATAACATTTCAAATAGTCGGCAAAAGAAACTATTAATCCTAGTATTCACACTTATTAAGTGAAATTGTTTACAATGTATTTGTTGCTGATTTGTCCACCCATGATTGGATAGCAATACGTGAACAAACGGCATCAGAAAAAGACCAAATATATATAATAATAAAACCGGCTGCAGAGGATATGATAAGAAACTTAATTGAAAAGGAAATAATCTTATATGGAAGTTTCTTCGAAATTAGGATCCGTCCTTTAAAATATTAAAATAAATATATAAATAGATTGAAATAGATTTGTGTCATTCATTCATCCAATTTGTGATTTTGCGATCGAAAACAATGGACGCTTTCACTTCCTTCTTCGATTCAAGAAACCGATGGAATTACGATACGCTCAAGAACTTCCGTCTCATTTCTCCGCTCGTTCAAAATCACCTCAAGAAGGTTCCCTTCTAATTCATGCCTTTCGATGATTCAGTTGTTTTTTTTTATTCAATTAGCGAATAAATGTGGAAACCATGAATTTCCTAGGTTTTCTTTCATCGTCTTTGTAATAATAATAACGTCGCTTTTTTTTATTATATCAATTTTCCTGATCTTAGTTAGGGTTTGCAAAAATTAGGGTTATAGGATCTTCGGATGGTGGATGTATTTGGATAATTTGGTTGTGATTGATTGTTGTAGGTTTATTTTACTCTGTGTTTCGCCGTGATTGCTGCTGCTGTTGGGGCCTATCTTCATGTCCTCCTGAACATTGGGGGTTTTCTTACTACGGTGGCGTGTGTGGGAAGCAGTGTTTGGTTACTCTCTACACCTCCTTTTGAAGAGGTATTTGTCATTTTAAGCCTCTGTTGTTTCTTGGTTTTGTAATCGTTATTCACCTTTTTTTTTTCTTTTTTTTTTTTTGTGTTGTGCAGAAGAAGAGGGTGACTTTGTTGATGGCCGCGTCACTGTTTCAGGGTGCCTCCATTGGACCCTTGATTGATTTGGCTATTCAAATAGAACCAAGGTATGTCTGGTCAATGGATTGTGTGAGGATTCATATGATACATTCGTATGACATTTTGTTTGGGTAAACTTTTAACAACTTTGTAAAGGTGAAGCAAATGAGAAAAGAAAATGAAATTAACTTCTCTCATATTGATATAAACGTATGAATAAGTTAAAATCATTTTATTGGAAAAGTTAAATGAGAGTTTCTATAAAAGCTTGAGTGTACAATTATTTTTTTTCTCCTGTTAGTTCTTTTATTTATAGTTAGTCTTTGTGGGGGACAATTGGCTAGCGCATTGATGAATGTTTTATAGTTCTGTGACATTATTCTTTTGTTGCTCCAGCCTTATCTTTAGTGCATTGGTGGCAACATCCTTGGCCTTTGGATGCTTCTCGGGAGCAGCTTTAGTTTCAAGACGTAGGGAGTACCTTTACCTTGGTGGCTTGGTTTCTTCTGGATTGTCCATCCTTCTCTGGTTGCACTTTGCTTCTTCCATCTTTGGAGGTTCTACAGCTCTCTTCAAGTTTGAGGTAAGTGGCTATCATTATTTCCATTTTTGTGAAAATAGCTTGGGGCACTTTGATTCTTGGTTTTGTGTCGATACTCTTTTCAAGACTGTCTTTCTGACATTCTCTCTAATATTGGTAATTTAGTGGAAGTTACAAATTTTAGTCGGTTATACTTTTCGTTCAATGATCCTGCCACTTTATTAAGAACTAAGACGTCTAAATTTCTTATTCTAATAAATATTAACCGATAACCAATAGATTGTTAGAAGGAGTATTAACATCCCTTATTATAGGAATTCAATATTTGCATTTTTTTTATCCTTTTAACTCTTAAATTACATGGAGTTCATTTCATTTTGTTGCAGTTGTACTTTGGGCTTTTGGTGTTTGTGGGTTACATCATAGTAGACACCCAAGAAATAGTTGAGAGAGCACACATGGGCGATCTGGACTATGTAAAGCATGCCTTGACCTTGTTTACTGATTTGGTTGCAGTTTTTGTCAGGATTCTTGTTATTATGGTAAGTTTGATTGTAAAGCATCCTTTTATAGTTTTCTTCTACCTTGCAAATTCGTATTGACGGGATTTTTACTATTATTTTTCAGTTGAAGAATTCATCTGAGAGGAATGAGAAGAAGAAGAAGAGGAGAGATTAATTTCTTACCAATCTGCTCGGTTTACATTTCTCTACGCTTGGTCTTCAATACTTAGGATAGTTGACTATAAAGTGTTTTAATCTTCATGAGCTTGTTCCTACTTGTTTGCTTTTGAACTTTATAACAAAGCATGTATCAAAATGAAAAAAAAAAAATAGTTTCTAAGTAATTTAATATAAATAACTCGAGAAGCTAAAAAAATAATAAAGATGTTTTATAGTCTCAATCTTATCTTAATATATATTAGAGTATGGTGATCTTGGGCAGGCAGTTTTCCACCCAAAATAGGAATAATTAGTCAACTTAAAATATATTTTGAGTATTTATATAACTAATTTTAACTTTTAAAAATATTTATTAATCATTGAAAAATCATTTTTAAAATTACTTATTTGTTTAAGAATGCAATTGGATTAAATAGTATTTTCAGTTCTTGTAATTGTTACTGTTTCTCTTTTTAATTGTATGCGTATAATGTAAGTTCAAGTAATCAATCAAACATATTTATGCGGGTCAATTGTACAATGTAAGTATTTGATGTTTAAAAAAACCAAATCTATAAATTTAATGTTTATTTCTTATAAAATATATATTAGAAACCATATGTTAGGATTTTAGATTTCAGATAGATAAAAAGATATTCTATAATTATTAAGATAAAAAATAATTATCAAAATTTTCTGAATTTGTATCGAGAAACTAGCCTTATCCCAACAACAGGCAGGGGATTATTTTGCCTAAAAAGATCACTAAAAAATTGTGATTTATGAATGTAAATATAACACGGGATCCATTAAGTCACGGACTGGCGGCATACTGATTTATAATGCTTCCTTGCAATTAGAAGTACCTTAAACTTAGTTACAGCGAAGATCATGCTTTTTATTTTATGATCAATCATGATCCTACAAAATTAAATCAGAGTTATTTCACGCAAAGATATTATTACGTGTTTGGAGCTCTTGAGGAATTTATTTAATTTGAAATTAGGTGATAAGGTGGCAAAAATGTTATATTCTATCGTTTCTTAAACTTCCATCATGTGATCACGATACAAGAGTGCTGAATCTTACAAAAAAAGTTTGATCTGCTGAATCATATTATTTAAAATGGTTTTACTCTTTTTTTTTAAGTTTAAAAGTTATTTTGTAAATTAAGGTCCCTTACTGCAAATCTGTCTCGGGTGGATGGCAATGTTTCGAAGTATTCCATAAAATATTTTGAACCAAAAAAAAAAAAAAAAAAAAAATTTAAGGAGGAAGGGGGGGGATGAAAAAGATCAAAATTAATAATTTTCTTATTTTCCTTATCCACCCATCAGCCTTTAATTTTTTTTTTTTTTTTTTTTTTGGTTTAAAATATTTTATGGAATTTTTTTAATCATTGCCTTCCCCCCGAGACAGATTTGCAGTAAGGGACCTTAA
>Ga0099825_1003893_pt1 | contig 19751 bp, 14 predicted proteins | sample SiratroredBW_FD_76838 | JGI IMG/M metagenome (GOLD analysis project Ga0099825, IMG submission 76838) | Root nodule microbial communities of legume samples collected from California, USA - Siratro red BW | ecosystem: Host-associated > Plants > Roots > Nodule | place: USA: California | collected... | reverse complement strand
AAAAAATATATATAAAAATATATATATATTAAATTAATATAAAAAAATATATATATATATATATATATATATATATATATATATATATATATATATATATATATAATTATAGTTTATATATATGTTTTTATTCTAAATTTATAAAATACTTTTAATTTATTAGATCAATTAAAACATTTATATTATTATGTTTGATCTTTTGTTTTTTTATATATAAAAGAATCTTTCTTTTACTATACATAACTTTTTATTTTATCTTTCTTTATTGTCCAAATATTTGATATATACTAAATTTATTCAAAATTTTAAGGTAATTTTTTCCTCATTGCAGTCTCAGTTATACATCTTAAGAAATATAAACATCAATTTTTATTGAATTAAAAAACACATATTTTATTATATTTTTAACATTTTTATTTGTTATTTATTTTGTATTATATAAAAGTGTTTGACCAGCAACTTTATGTGTTCAATCATCTAAGTCCATCTTCATTCTCTTTTTAAATGATTTAACTTGATTGATATTCATAAAGTTTACTCAATGAAGATATTTTTCCTTTCTATATTTGCAAAAATAATAAATGTATGTTTATTATGAAATTTTAATTATGTATTATTGTTTTTTATAATTAATTAGAATTTATTTAATTAATAATTAATATTCTATTTTACGATATATACAATTATAATTCTTTTCGTCAAATTTGACTTTGAAAAATAATTATATTATTTTAATAATAGTATCGAATTTCCCTCATTGTTATTTTTATTATTTTATAAAAAATATTTAATTAATATTTATTATCCATCAAAAGTGATACGAGACACAAATTTTATAACAGAGGATTGAAATGGAAATGTATATAAATTTTTCTTTAAAAATAAAAGGGAATAATCAAAACCACCTCCTGCTCATCCATTTTCATTCATCTTTATAATATTATAAACAGACATCTTTACAAAAATATAATTTACTTCCAAGCCTTTTTAAAAAGCATATGTTCTGGGTTTTAGTTTTATATATTTAAAAAATATTGTTAATTGTTATAATATTAGAGTTATATATAACTAGTTTACTAAAAACTAATTTTGAGATAATTAACTTTCTTCAAAGACAATACAAGAATAAGTTTTACACAGTAAATTATACAGAAAAAAATTATACAAAAAAAAGTACATATGTAACTAAAAAAACAAGGAAGTTGTTGAAAAATTTAAGGATAATTTAGAAAAAAACCTGTTAGAAAGAATAACCTATTAAAAAGTAATTAAAAACTAGAATGAAAATTTTGGTTTCTCTTTAATATCTATATAATTTTTTTTCTATAGAATACTGAGACACTAACAGCTAATTTGGTTGTCATTTTCATTTTGTTATTGTTATGATATATTTTAATCCAATAACGGTTTAAGAAGTGATATTGATATATAATAGTTTACAAGTGCAAAAAAAATAAAAAATACTGTGACATTAAAAAAATATACTTAGATTATGTACCAAGAAAGAAAGAAAGAAAATTCACCGAAAAAAATATACTTCGATTACATTTAAACTCTATTTCTTTAACTTCCTGCACCCATTATTTGTGACCTGTATCCTGTAGATGCATTCTGAAAATAAAGTTTTGAAAAATATTTTTTTGAGGATAGACACTATAAAACATTTTTTGAAGTGTAAATTTTATAATCAAAATTATATTATGAAAAGTGTTTTCAAAATTTATTTCCAAAAAATATATTATAAAATTTTTAGAAATTTTCTGAAAAGCATTTTTGAAAGCCAAAAAAAGAGGATATTTTTACTATTTTACCTTACCTCTATGATCGGTGCATGTCAAAAAAATATGAGTGCAGGAAGTTTTGTCAACTAAATTGTGTTGGATGGCCCTATGTCAAAATTATGATAGGCCTAATATTGTGAGGCAAAAACTTACTTAGCCGAACAATTTGAACGTAAAAAATATAAAAGTATTCTTATTATTAATGTTTGGAAAATATTTTAAATTTTCGAAAAATATTTTCTGAAACATAAATTTATATTTTGAAAAATATTTTTAAAAAAAATTCTGAAATATATATTCTGAAAAATATTTTTCAAAAATAAATTTTGGAAAACGTTTTCCAAAGTATAAATTTTATATTTTAAAAACAGTTTTCTGTTTCAAAATATATTTTTAGTGAAAGGATAGTTTTGAAGTTTTCAAAAAATAATGGATACAAGTCAAAAGTGATGGGATGTAGGAAGTTTTTGCCATATTTTGAATGCCTCTTCTTGCGTCTTCAGAGATGAAGTGAAAATATCATTTTAATTTTTCCATTTTATGAGAATCTAGGATAAAAAAATTGGATTTTAGATTATGTAATTTAGAATAAAAAATATATATATTGAATCAAATAATTTAAAATATAAATTAATTACATATTCTGAAATAGAAAAATTATTTTAAATTATATAATTCATAGTATAATTTTTTTAAAAATATTTTGATATTTTTTAAATTATAAGAGTGCAGAAAGAAAATCATGGAGGTGTAGGAAGAAGCACTCTGATATTATTTGGGCGTTGGGTTGCCTGGGCCCTTGAATCAAAGGCAAATTTGCTTAATATCCTCTTAGCTTGTTTTGAAAAGTTTCTTTCTAAAATTTCCCTGAAACTAAAATTAGTGTATGTATAAGTTTTAAAATAAAAATTTTAGAAAGGTACATACAAAATTTCAACCAATTATTTTATATATAAACTAATTTTAACTTATAAAAGATTTTCTTATTATTTTCTTAGTTTTTGTTAATTTTTTTTTTCTTGGGAAACTGATTTGCGAACCTAATTTTTTCTATACAAGTAAATGTTTTGGAAATATAAACAAAAACAAATTATAATAGGTGTGCGGCTTTCATAAATTATCATACCTTTAATAAATTTTAGTTGAATAATGTATTCTCAAATTAGCCATTAGATTCAAAGTTTTTTTTTTTTTTTTACTTAAATCCTATTTACTAAAGTTTATATAAATTGATATAATATTCACTCATTAAACAAATCTAAAATACTTTATTATTATTTTATTTTAGAAAAACTGTGATAGAAATTATCAATGTAATATATAATTATAATTCAAATATTAGAGCGGTAAAAATACACTTCTTAAAAATTGTCAGTAGTGTAAGAGGCAAATGTATCTCACCTTCACAATGCGGACTCCTTTTTCACTTTCAGTTCTTCACTCTCACGAATTCCTCGTCATCCACAAAGCCTTTCCATCTTTTTCTATCATAATCCCCTCAATTTTTTTAATTAAATAAGATTATATAAAGAGTGAAAAGTGCTACTTCTAAGATAAATATTTTTCGAAAACGTGTTACTTGGAAAAAATTTCCCATTAATCACGACACGTGATCCAAAAAACATAGACAAGAACTGTCCATGTGCTTTCCTTAACTTGAGTTGTCTTATCCTTAAAACATTGTTGCGTGTAGAAACAGCTTATCCCTCTCTACTTTGTCATATCCATCTACATTATCAAAGATGCAAAAACAAGGAAGACAAACAACATATTTGTGGAAACAATCTCCAAAAGCACAAATTTGTCATCCATCTATAATACTTTATCAATTTATTATCTCTCTCTTCTATATTCTTATATAACACCTTTAAATAATTTATGTTTTCCAAGAATATCCCTACAAGGACCCAGGTGTTATTTTCAAATGAACCTTGTGAATTTACATCCTATTGGTTACATTTGCCTTTCCAATTTCAACTGAAACATAACAGTGCAATAAAACATGTATTCTTTTTTATTCATTATATAAAAATTTGTAGAAAATGTAAAATAAAATGACAAAGAAATAACCTTATTTTCCAACATTGATTAATGGAAGTTAAACTCATGAAAAGAAAAGGGCGCAGTTTCAATCTCAAGATGCAAAGGTGCATGCATATACATATACAATATTTGATGATCTCACTTAGGTTTTTGCAATCTTTCTTTATGGTTCCTTTTCAATCAACTTTCGATGTAACAAAAAAGAAAAGAAAAGGAAACAGGGGAAGAAAAAGGAAAAGGTAAAAAGGCTTCAACGCAAAAGGCATATGAGCCTCGATAAAAGAACAATGCTGAGAATAAACAGGCATTGTGAGAGTAAATTGCTTTTATTAATAAATAATAATAATAACAACAATAGTAATAATAATACCAATTCTCCCAGTTAAAAAATATGACACGGCTTAGAAGTTAAAGGCATATATACATCTCCTCCTATACCCCGTTAAAAAAATTTAAATATAAAACTACGACAAAATATATTAAGCTCTAAATCAAAATTATCTCAAATATAATGATTTTTAACATATCTAAAAGTCTCACTTAGAAATTGAGGTGAAAAATATTTTAATATCGAAACAAGAATAATAAAAACATTTTCTTTTTAAAAGATAATACAATTAAATTTTTATTCAATCAGGGATTATAAAAACTAGTAGAGAAAAAAATTAGTAGCTTCAAGAAAGAAAGTTTGGTATCAGCAAATAAAAAATGGAAGTAATTACTGTTGTACTCCCTGATGTTTTACACTCACCAATAATTAATTATGAAAATTTGCACGTGAGAAAATTATGTATAAAAAATTTGTAAAGATGCGATATATATAAATTGGTGTTTTAAAATTAGAATGTAATAAGTTTTGAGTTATATTATCTGTGTATAACATGATATATTTACCTCTTTCGTCGTATTTCTGTTTTTATCTTTTTTATTTGTTGGTAATTTAATATTTAACTTTTATTGAGTATAATATAATGTGTCATAAGTATTAGGGTGTGAAATATGGTAGGGTAGGGGGGGTTAAAAGGTAAAAGAGAGAGGTAATGATGGTAAAAACAGGGGGTCTGAAAAATGTTTGGTAGTATGAGTTTGTAGTTGGTCTGAAAAGGTAAAAGAAAGGGCTTTGGGTGAAACCCCAAAAACAGCTGCAGCACGTATCAGTGTGCCTCCATCGTGTAACTCCCACTCACTCCAACCTCTTTCTGCCCTCTTATTCCTCACCCCACACACACACACTTAGTATAATATTTATAAAATATGCTAGATACAATAACTTTTGAATTGAAAAACATTGGAAAAATATAAAGAAAAAAAATATTTCTATCAATGGATTATTTCACTTCAGAATCGATCATGCTCTTTTGTTTCACACCCTCATAATTTATTACTGTCATAAAACAATATATTGCAGTGAAAAACGCACCTTACAAATTAAATTTCTTTTCATTTTTTTTTCTCTTTCTTTTTACCCTATCAAACTAATATGATCATTTATTTTTCCTCCGTTTTTCTTTTCTCTCTTTAGTAGCACACAGAAAAGACTATAAGAGTACATCAAATAAATAAATAAATAAATAAAACAGATAAATAAAATATGTTTGAAAATTGTATTTTTTTTAAAGACATGATTTTTACGCATAAAAATCATAACACTCAATTATAAACCACCAAGAATCCATTATTTTTTATTTTAGTATTTTGCTTTTCTGATTTATTGAATAAATGCTTTGGTAGTTTTGAACAGCATTGTTCTTTCTAATACGAGTATGCTAAATAACTAAATGTTATCAATTATTTTGTAAATTATAAATTTTGAATATATATTATATAGATATGGATTGAAACTACAATATTGATGGAAACTATAAACATATAATGATCCAAGATAGATGATGCTTTAAGTAACTAATAATATCCCTTCTCCTTTTTACATCTTTCATCAAATACAATTTTTGTTTTCTCTTCTTATTTTCACACAACCAATAATTGTCTTTATTCTCATTCTTTTATATGTATTTCTCCAATATTTTTCACTTAGCATAGGGATCTTTAAGCAAAGATATCTTCTAATGTATTCAATAATTAATATGGTGAGGATCTATATGCAAAGTAAAGAACAATAAAATCTGTGTCTGCTCTTGTCTGCATGTCCCTTTTCTCATCTCGTCTGCACTCAGACTCACTGATTACTCTCCAGTCTCGACTACCTCCGTTACGTTACTCTCTCTCTCTCTCTCTCTCTCTGAATATCTCAGCAAAAGTAGCATCGAAAGAAAACGTCCTTTTAAGTTGACAAGACTGCCACTTGAAACCTTTAATGCAAGAACCTTAGCTTTCATTTCACTGTTTGTCTCGCACTCCTTTTCTTCCACGTACCACACACAACGTACAATCTTTTAATGGATCAATCCAACTCCTAGTTAAAACCAAAAATAAAAGCCTACCATACACCTACACTGCATTATTTCAAACTAAAACCTACCATTTCACTCTCATCTTCACCACAACAACCTTCACTGCCTCTTTCTTCACCCAAGCTGTGTGGAGCATGGCCATTGCCGAATGCACGGACATGGTCTTTCAGGGACCGCTTGTGCTTGAAATCAGAACCACAGATGCAGAACCAAAGCTTCCCGCAATTCTTCTCGTGTGTTCTCCAATCCCCTCTCACTGCAAATGCCTTACTACACTTCCTGCACTCGAATGGCTTCCCTCCGTGCTTCCTTTTGTAGTGTGTTTGGAGGGTCCTGAAATCCTTCAGTGGCCTTGACCTTGGATAGTTTATGTTGTTTCTGCAACCCTCTTCACAGCAGTAGCAGGGCAGCCGAAGCATCGAAGAACCTGCTTTTGACCCTCTCAATGACTCCGTCCCTTTCCTATACTCTGATCCATGTCCCCACATATGCATCTATATTTGGAACAATGTGTAAAACCAGATCATGTCATATCATAATGTTAATATATACAAGAATAAGTCATTCTTGAGAGCAAAATAAAGCGAACCATATTTTAGAATTGGATACAGGAGTTCTGCTTTGCATTTGGTTAATTTTAAAAATACAACATATAAATACACCGGACAAGGATTTGAGATGTTAAATGAGAAAATAGTTTACGTACAGACAACTTAAAGATATTTTAATGTTATTTAGTCGTAAGTTTGTATGATAACGATGCTAACCTTTATGCTAATTAACTAACACTGTTACAACTTTTATCCAACTTGACTTTGATTTTTCAAATGATTCATGATTTTAAATTCTACTTTCAACAGAAAAGGCAAGGTTTACCTTTTCACTGCGTGTATATACTATTTTTTATTAGCAAGAGGGCTTAAAGGCCTTTGCTGGCTGAGTATATATATATATATATATATATATATATATATATATATATATATATATATGTGTGTGTGTGTGTGTGTGTGTGTGTGTGTAAAAGACCTTAACGATAAGAAAGTACTATTTTGAGATTATTAATCTGAGTCTAATAAATGTTTTTCATGAATTTACAAAAATCCTACACTAGTTAAGTGGTTCAGTTTCAGGTGTTACTGACTAACCTGCATGTTGTTGAAACGGGTGAACGTTTTGCTACAGACTGTGCAAGAGAATTGAGTGGGTCCAATGAGGATTTGTTGAGTAGTAGGGATCCAATATCGACCATGAGTCGGAGTGGAAGAAGGTTTGGTAACGGTGTTGGGAAGGCCAATATGGAGGGCAACTGTTACACCACTCAGATCATCAGATCTAGGGTTTTTCTGACGACCACGCATAGCAGAAGAGTGTTTTGGGTTAGAGACTTTGGATTTGTGGTGGCAAGGAGGGCCAAGGGAGAGGGAAATGGAATCTTCATTGCCAACCTGGTCAGCTTCTAAGCAGGCACTATCAGAGGATATGCAGGAGAAAGAGTATGCTTTCTGCATGCTGTTATGGTTGATGGATGGACACTGCAGATAATATTATGAGACGGGAGAGAGAAGTGAGGGAGAGGGTTGAGTTTTGGATTCAGAAATTGTAAGTGGAGGGACAAGAAAAGGCCATAAATAAACAAATTTTGTATATGTGTCTGTGTTTTGCTTTTATTTTGAGCAATCATATACACTCAATCAAAACCTTTTATTTATTTAGAGGGTTAAAGTTTGTAAACTTTTACAAGATAATTATTGAATTATTATTTGTAAATAAGAATTGTACACAGAGAAATTCAACCCAACTTTATTTTCTAATTACATTATATTGCTTAAGTTTGGACTAAATAGTTCCGTATTAAAAAAAATCAATGAATAAGTGAAGAGTTACATTAAAAATTTAGGAAAGAATACACTGTTACACATTCTAATTAAAATACTTTTGTTTTTAATTATCTAATTAGTGTTTTAAGAACATTCATAAGGCTTTTTTCTACATCACTTAGTCTTTGTTTTTCTCACTTTTTCCTCTATTTTATACTGAAGTTGGGCGTGTTTACTTTTGTTTCCAGTGCTAGGGTGTTTTTTATTTCGAGTAGGAACTGTTTGTTTTGCGTACTGGTTCTTCTATGTTATGGTATTTTTTATGAATAAAAAGAAAATAGGAAAAAACACGAATAATAATATATTTTCTTTTATGAAAGTAAAAAGAAATGAAAGAAACAAGTGGAGTCACTAAAAAACATTCACATTTTTTCTACAATTTTTTTTCTTTAATATTCAGATTTAAAATATTTTTCTGCCTCATCATGTTGTTTCCAACTTATAGTGTGTGGTTGGTACAATAGGTAAAGTAGGATCTTGGTAGAATAGAGAAAGAAGGAGGGTAAAGTACAAGTATGAGGAGGCACGTGTCACGTGTGTAGGCGCACGTGGAATGAAGAAAATTATAAGGATGATAACGATTTATGGATCTTGACATGTTTGGAAATGGAGTAGAGACAGAAGCAGGAAAGAGAGAACAGAGGAGGAGGCAAAGCATAGAATAGAGAGCTGAAATAGTGTTTAGGTACAAGTTTAATTTCAGGAGTCACAGACGCATGTGCAAGTTAATTTTCCTTCACGGTATCAGTTACAGTTACAGTTACCATCTATGTATCACTCCACCACACATATTTAAAACTGATTAATTGGTGTTTTGATCATAAAAGATAATAATAATTTTTACACAGTGATAATGTTACACACGCATGAGGGTTGACATAAAATGCACAGGAATCTACTATATTGCTGGTCACAGTGTGCCTCTGTCACTGTTGAAAATTTGCACTACAGATAACGCCAAAATATATCATATAATAATGGAAAAACCTCTCAGAACTACCAAATCAATACACAGCAAACTTCCTTGTCTCCTCTTTCTCAGTTGCTAAATAAGGTTTAAAAACATATAAGGAATTTTAGAATTTCAACAATATTTTAAAAAAATTTAAGAATTTTAATATTGTCATAGGTAGCGTGTAACTCGTTCAATTATTGACTTAAAAGCTAACTGTACCAAAAGCTTTAGATTTCTTTGGACATCATCACAATTTTTTCTTCAGTACCATAGCATCTCTATGATTCATTGCTCTCCTTTCGGCATATTTAATCAACTTTCTCTCTCTTTTTGATAAGAAAAAAAATCTCTCTCTATCTTCATCTGCAGTGCACACACCCATACACCCAAAAGTGAGAGTGAGTGTGCGATGGTACAGTCTCTTTCCATATCAGACTGAGACAGTAAACACACAAAACTATAAGTGAGAGTGATAATATGAACAGAGTAAGTAGACATGGAGAACTGTAGAAGGCAAGGCGTGTGTCCCTCTCTCCACTTAGTTATCACCAAAGAAATTGTGATGGCGATGTAAAAGTACTGCATGTAATGAAACTCGAGTCTTTCAACTTTAACTATTCCAACTCCTTCAAGTATCAAAAATCTTTAGGGCATGTGTACACCACTTCCATTTTAACATTCATTACCAACATATAATCATAATCATATAACTACTTAATGGTTCCACTATATATCAGAATGTATGACTTATATGTGATATTCTAAACCTCTTAACTACCAAACTGATTTTAGTGGAAAAGTAGAGAAACAAAAGCATGCATTATGCAAAAGTACGTTAATAATCAATAAACATGTAGCTATGAATGAAGTTTAATTATGTGTATATATATAGCTGCATGCATGGCGTGAATATACATAATTTAAAATGATAAAAATAGTGAATGTGGGGCAGAAGGTCAGAAATATGGGGCGATTGTTGTGGTGCCAATTAGTGAGGTCATAACTTGAGGCATCTCGTGAACAGTGTAGTACATTGCTCCCTTCCATGCTTCCAAGGTGAAGAAAATTGAAAGGGTGCAGCATTAATGGGCTGAAAATAAAGGGGTGGTAGGGCCATGTGTTTGATTGGACATAGCCCTAAAACTTGGAATCTTTGAGTAACTGTTCAACCATCTCATCAATGGAGAATTGACATAGGGTTCATTAATTCAGGGGTGATCCACCACAACTAAAAAAGGTGGCGAAAGGGTCAGGTGGAAGTTCCAAGTTGGTTGATCTAGGCTCCTTTCAGTATACCCACTGTATGCCTACACATTGATATCTTGTAGCCTCTAGGTTGTTGTTCTCCTTTACTCTACTCTTATCCAGAGGCTAGTTTCATCAGAAGAAGAAACAGATATTCATAACAAAGTTTGTCCCACGGAGACTGCTCAACACCTCACTGTTTCAACAAGCCTAAATTCATTCACTTCATAGAAAAAAGGAAATCTCATTTTCTTTAAGTGGAAATTGAGAACAATACTGTTCTTGTGGGAAGGAAAATAAACTTATGTTAATTTATAATGGCTGAAGTAAACAAAATCCTTTATAAAGTAGTTTAGATTTATTTCTTTTCTGACATTTTTAACATAAAATGTTTTTTTTTTCAAAGTCAATTCAGTTAGTCTCTTCAAAAGATATATGTTTCGTGTAATACTTTAAACTAACATAACTAATCTATTTTTTGCCAAATTTATTTTTTCATCTTTACTTGAAAACAATGTTGCAAATTTATATTTAATTGTTAGTTCTTTCCAAAACAATCTCATACAAATAATGGTATCTGTTAGCAATAAATGTATTGATCCTATACAAGGCTTATTAATTTTTTTCAAAGAAAACATGAATTTAATAAAACTAACTTAATATATATATAGATATATAGATATATATAATCTCTTAGACCCTTTATATCCAAACATTACACATTATTTATGGCAGATAAATGATACTTACCAATCTTGTATATATCTGCAATGTGTCTTTCTTGATTGTCTCTAAAAGCAACAATTTCATCTTTATAGGGTTGAACGTTTACTAACATATATAGATATTTCTCTTACCACGTGATGCAACTAGTCAGGGTATCTATCTATAATATAGGCAAAATAAAATATCTAGCTATAACATTAATGTTTGAAGTCTTTGACATATCCCTGTTAATGAAATTATTTGGACATTTCATGTTGAAAGTTTCTATCAAAGTATAAGAAGAAAGAAACAAGTTCCAAAACAAAATATTTTTGGTGAGGTGATACACTTTCTTCTGAAGATTTTGAGCGTCAGCAAATTGTGAAGTCTGTGACTTCAATTTTATTAAACTTGGATTCAGAACACTAGTTCAAAATTAGTATTTATTATAAAATAAATAGATGAAAAAAAAGTGAATAAAAGATATAATAATGAAAAGATTTTTTTATTAAGAATAGAAGTATAAGACTAAATATATAAAAGTAGTGTACTCATTTTAGGTATAGTAAATAAAGATATTATAATCTGATTCTGACATAAAATTAGTTTTTTTTAGAAGTCTTAAATCAATATCCTTTGAAACCTCTTCTTAATTCGAGAGTAAATATTGATGAAACTCAACTTAGAACAAATATTTTTAAAAGATTGAGGATTTAAGGCTTTGATATAAATGTGAGCTAGTTGTTATATGGTAGAAATGGAAAGTAGATAAATGAGACTCTTCTTTAATTTTCTCTAACAATGTGATAATCTATTTCTGTGTTTCGTATGCTCATAAAATATTATATTTGTAGCAATGTACCTTGTTGAGTTATTGTCACAACATAAAAGAGATGACTGCTAAAAAAGATTAACTATCCATTAAATTTCACATGTAATAATGGTCATTGCTATGTATTTAGCTTCACATGAACTCTTTGATATTGTTCCTTGATTCTTTGATTTCCAAAATATAAGGAAATTCCCAAAGTACACACTAAAAACCAATCCTGAGCCATGAATCAATACAGGTGCCTCAATCACTATCTAAAAAGGCTTTAGATGGACAAAAGTGTTGGAAGAGAAAAACAAGCCAAGACTTAGAACTCCTTTAATATTTTCGAGAATTTTAATTGCTGCATTATAATGAGCAATTTTAGTCTTATTAAGAAACTGAGAAAGTCATTGAACATAAAAGGTTATGTTAGGTCGAGTATTAGTGAGATATATAAGTCTTCCAATCAACCTTTTGTAGACATGAACATATGTGGAAGGTGCACTTATAGTAAAAGACAATTTAACAATATTATCAATAGGTGTGACTGCATGTTTACAGGCTAAAACACATGCATCTGTTAACAACTCTAGTATATATTTTCTTTAATCCATCAATATCCCTTTCTTATTTCTTGTTACTTCAAAGACCACAAAAATGTCTTAAATTCCTATTGTGAACTTGTCCAAAGGAAACCAAACATTAAGGTTTGTTATTATACGTGAATAAAAATCTAAAATCAAATCTTTTTTATCATGACAAATATTGTCAGTTGACGAATATCGTTGTAGAGCTATTATACCATATGAAATCTCGAGCCCCAGAATATCAACATTCTCGGCGAAGGAGCGTAGTAAGAATGACCACTAATACTTAGAAAAATACTCGCATAAGCGAGAATCTACCCACTCATAATCACTCCTCATGAGGAGGTCATTCTCAATCTGCTCCTCAACCTTGTCCACAACTTTCGAAGGCGACTGGTTATTCTAGTCTCAACCCTCCCCATCACCGGATAACTCTTGACTAACCTTAGGATATTCATGAGATCTATTGTAGCCCTCACCAGCCAAGCTAACTAATTCCATGTTACCCAAAAATGTTCGCCCATCTGCACCCACAGACTCACCCAACAACCCCATGAATGAATAAGCATCACAAGAGAAAGAAGACATTATTTATCTTAATGAAAAATGCTCAAATATCTCAAATCGATATCTCGAATGAAATACTGTAAATAATAGTGACTTAAATATCAACAAAGCCCATTATTTATAAACATAAGGGGACATGGAGCAAGCAAATCACCATGACCCCCAACCGCACATTGTTTGCCCTCCAATAACAAGTCCCTGGAATGTACAACTACCAATGCATTTTAAACCTATAGGGTTAGTGTACCTCCAAAGAACAATAGCCTCCTGATAAAAAGAAAAAAAAAATCTCTTAAGTCTCTTCATAACTCATTCGAGTTTGGAAAGAGTGTTAGTGTATTGTATAAGGCGAGACGTCCTAGGTAGGATAAGAGAGATCTCAACAATAATATCTGGACTACTTTTCTCCATAACAAGGACCGATGATTAATAATAACATTACTCCTAGATAGTTCCAAATCTGCAATGAAGGGATACTTGGGCCTTCCTCATAAATTCGTATAGGCATATGCCTATAAAAATTAGTATAAATAAGTGGGTATCCTAAGGTAAAAATCTAATATAAATACCAATCATTATACTTGATAAGCATTGACTTAAACATCGAAGTGTCGTTGCATGTATTTCGTTCTGAGACCGAGATCGAAACTGGGACCAAAAGATCGAGATTAAGACTTTAGAAAAATGACCGATGAAGAGTTAGTGATTCTAAAGATCATTATGATCTTATAAAAACAAAATTGATCAATATTTAAAAGTTAATAAAAAGATAATATATCATATCAATCATAGTAATGGATGAAATTTAATAATTAATTTTGCTATCTATTCTATTTTTTCTAGTGTTAACATGTTTCTTTCTTTTTTTTTGGTTTTCTTATATTTAATATTCACTATGATTTTTTTGTTCTTTTTATGGACTCCTTACCATCAGGTTGGCTGCAAGAAAAATATTTCTAAAAAAAAAGATGAAAAAATGGCATGCACCCAAACAAGCAACAACAACAAAGAGTAATAGGGTAAGAGATAGACTTATAGAGTCGTTATTTAGTGGGAAATAGTGTTAGTCTCTTTAGGGTGGTTTTGAAATGGTCCATTTTACTCTAGTAAAGTACATGAATTCATTTAAACCGTATATTTGGATGTTTATGAGTTAGGTGGAATGATGCAGAAAGTTTGAGGAGTTAGTTAGAGGAAGGAAGATGAATGGCTTAAAGGCATTGCAGAGGTTTAAAGAAGGGAAGAAAGGGGTGCATGGATTGAATGGAATGGGCCAAAGAGTACAGACAGAAGCAGTGTAGGTGGTGCATGAGTATGCTTTGTGAATTTAGTTTATCAGAGACTTCAATGTGGGAAAGCCGAAGATAAGTTTGCCATTTTGTTGTTTTTGTACCTCACACCAAATTAACTTAATTCCACTAACCCTACACTGCACCACTGCCATCATCATTCACCTGTCACTGCCCCTCTTCAACTATTTCTCAATCAACTTCATAATTATATTTTCTCTCAATTTTCACCTATGCAACCATAACCACAAACTACTTAATAAAATAGGTTTAAACTGTACTAAATATTTATGTGATCAAATGATTTAAGTAATAAAAATTTAATGGCATTATTCATGATTCAATGACTTTTCTAATTGACAGGATTAATTATAAGGTGAATTGTACTTATTTATTTAGTCTTTTTAGATAAATATCAAATTTCCTTATATTTTTAATAAATAGCATTTATTTTCTTTCTGTTTTTAATATAGTGACATCCATATCCCTTATTTTATTTTAAGATAACATATAATTATCTTAAATTAAGTTTTAAAAATATACAAAATAAAGAATAATTTGTAAAGTGAATTGAACTATTCTACTATGGAAAAATTGTTATCGTTTTTCTAAGATCTCTTTAAATGATGTTGACATATTGTTGGGACGAGCAGATGTGGTCACAAAATAAAAAAGTTAGGATTACTCATTTTATGTAGTAAGCTCAATACTTTTATACTAAATAATGTCTTCTAAAAATGTATAAATTTTATATTTTTACGACACAAATTACAGTTTATTGAAAATGGTTTTTATATGATAATTAAACCATTTATTTTTTTTATAAGAAATATTTACATTTTGCAATTTTAATTTCTAAAATTTTTTATCTAAGGTGTGGTTAATATGACATTTTAAATAAAAAGTGAGGTTTGTGTCATCTTGTTAAGTATAATTGAAGGGAACATCAATTATTGAGTGAATGTATATATATATTTATTTTATTTTAAAAAAATTAAAAGATATATAAAAGTAATTTTACTAAAAAGATAAAAAAGATAAATATCAAATTTAAAACTATAAAATGTGCATGTGATTTAACATTAACTCATATCAGTAGAATTTTTTGCTAATTATATTGTTAGTCTGTCAATAAATGCATAATTTTGTGTTGAAAACATATGCTCTAAAACCATGTCACAGACCCCATGAAGGCATAAAATAAACAAAACAAAAAAGAAAAAAAAAAAACAAGTGATTCATGATTATAGAACTTTATCACATGTGAAATCAGTTCGAATTATCTTAACTGAGCAGATTTAAAAATTTGAGTATAAATAAAAATTTGAAGTGAGAGTTCTCTTTAAAAAATACAGATAAAAATGGACCAAAATACTATATATGGGTGCACATGGAACAAAGTCTAAAGGCCGTGTCCAAATGGGTTACATATTACTAAAGCTGACCCATCTAACGAAAAGGAAAGAGTGTATGATTATTGGGCTCAAAAATAGTAATGGGCCTCATCCAAACTGTTTCACATAAATCATAGACCCATTATTAAAACTAATAAGTCATAGCTTCCTGAGTCTATGAATAGACTGTTAATGGAAACATGTTGCTTCTTAGCTTCAACTTCAACATTGTGCATCATTACATAAGCAACAACAGTCTCTTTTATCCTACTTTCCTTTTTTTAATAAGTTTAATTTTAGTTTTTTCATCTTTTTATTAAAAAATGAATTTAAATTTAATTTTTCTTCATAAAATTGATGACTTTTAAGATAAAATTATTTCCACTTACATATTGTGAATTAATCTAAAACTCTATCGTAAAACTATCACATGAATAACACATGAAAAGCTTTTAGAGTGATGAAAATTATATCTTACTCCATCATCACATGCCGCACAATTGGAAGAAAATAATAGACATGCTGAAAGCTAGCTAGCTTTTTGGTATAAGAAATAATAGAATAGAATAAAAGTAATTTGTTGCATACGGAAAACAGCAGTAGTAGTTAATTTGTTCTTATTCATTTCCCAAAGAAGAGAAATTGATGATGAGAAAGAAATAAGTGTATTAGCCAATCCTCAAAGTTTATAGATCCGTGATCCCTCCTCAATAATATATGCCAATGAGAATTCAAACGGTGATTATGTGTTCATGGTCTCTAGTGAGTGCCGCTACTATAATATATTTTATAGTAATTGTTTAAATATTTTAAGATAAAATAGGTTATTTGGATTGGACATTTCAAAAGAAATTAAAATTAAAATTTTATTAAAATAATTTATTATTTAAAATGAGATTTATTTTAATTTTTTTCTACAAAACAAATACGAAATTCTTGAAATCCTTTTAACTCTTAAATATCTGTATTTTTTTTATATCGTCTAATGGGTATATTTTTTTATAAGAGTTTAGTTTATTATATCTATGTCATTAGCTTAAACAAAAGATGAATCTTATTAGTTTAATATTGTATTTTTTAATTGATGACGATAAGATTTTTTTTTATATAGTAGATATTGTACGCGGTTGAGAGATAGTCTATCAAAATATTGTATTAAAGTTAAGAAGTGGTCGATCGAGATTCTATGTTGAAATTGAGAGGTGGTCGATTTTATATCGAGGTTGATAGGTAACTGGTTGAGTTTTGTGCAAATACGAATAGGTAGTTTGTCGAGATCATATACAGTCAGATATGTTCTTAACACTGTGTTTAATACAATTAGCATGATAATTAACATAGAAGGTCATGATAATTCAGGGCCCATCATGAACAGGGCATGTAGTTGCCTATAAATACCATAACATCATTTGATGAAAAGTATATTTTTATCAAACTGGGTATTAACTTGAGCGTCGAATAACATCTTACAATGCTTCCGCAAAAGGCAATACAATTATCATCCTATCGAAACAAGACTGACTCTTACACTTGGTCGAGACCTGAAGACCGACTACCTGAAAATTGAAATCTTCTCTTGATCAAGTGCTCAAACCTCAGCTAAAGACGAAAATCGAACCCTCCACTAGAAGATCAAAGACCTATATCTTATTTCACAACCAAAGGCTGAAAATCGAAAATTGAGAAATGATTTGGTATAACGAAGACTTTTACAAGACTCACAGTAGAATAAAAATCAAAACCTATGTCATCATCACATACTTTTTTTTTTCTAATATATTACATTATTACTTCTTTAGTAATATTAGTTAAAGTTTTTTTTTTCAATACTAATTACTTTTTCTTAATGATATTTAATTCAACATTTCTTTTATATTTAATTCAAATTGTTTTGTTGTTTTTTTTATCAATGTCCATTACGATGTAGGTTAAGATTATCTTTTGAGAAATGTTAATTATTATTTTTAAACCAACATTAAAATACTACTTTTAAGTTTATGCTAATCGTATATTTTTAGTTAGGTCAACAAGACTTTTTTTTTTTTTTCAATCAATCAATGTAAGTGAAAAAGAATTAGTCGATCTTGATACATATTGTTTTACTATCAACATTGTTAAAGATTATTTATCCATTTAGATTAAAATTATTTCAAAATTAATATTTGTTGATTTACTTATCAATTATTATTTATGAATATAGATTTGTAGATAAATTTTATTTTAGATATAAAATTTACTTAAATTTATATTTATATATAAACACATAGTATTTACAACATTTTTAGTAAGTTTAAATTAATTACCCAATAATTAAATCATTAAAATGTTGACGTCATGAGGGGAAATAGTTTTGAAAGATTTAAGGTTTAGAGTATTTGTAAATTGTGCATAGATAATGTAAATTGTTATTTAGTAAAATATTTTATTAAAAAACAATAAAATAAAATGTTGGTTATTGCATCTTGTCTTGATCTCCCTTCTTTCTGGTTCGTCCCAACTGGTTATGTTTTCACATTAACCTTGTTTTTCTTGGTCCCCAACATCTGCCCTAATCTTCTTTTTTCTTCCTTTCTCCCCAACATCATCCCTTAATCTCATTCCTGCTTCATGTCATTTCTATTTGTTTTTGTTTCCTTATTCTTGTACAAGTTTTACAATTTTTTTCAAATTTCTCAAATCCTTTGCCTTTTATTGTAATTGCAGTTCGTAACATTTTCTATTTACTAAATTTGACCCTAGGTTTGAAAAGTTCCAAATTTGAAAATCTTAGGTTCATTTCTCCCTACCCTACTGCCACTGTGACGTTGGGTTCCCATCATGTTGCCAAGTCCCTTGTCCCAACATTTATCTACACAGTCAGAAATTCCAATAATGAGTTTGTTCTTATCCCATAAGCCATGTCCATTGGATTGCTCTGCTTTTCCCAATTTCTTGCTCACTGTTTTAGGTTCCATTGCAGAACACACAACTTCAAAGCAAGGCTAAGGTTGTTCGATTGCCCCTTTTCTAAAACCAGAGAACCATGTTAATATGGATTTCTTAACTATGGCTCTGGCCTTTAGTTAATGTTGTTGATGTTTTTCTAGTACAAGTGTTACTTTATATTTATAATGTTGCATTGTGTTGTCAAAATTAATATATATTGCCCAATATCAAACCTTTATCAATTAATGACTTTAATTGACGTATTCATCTTCATTTATTCGGTTCAAATTTATAGTAATTATTTTTTAATAATTGAAACAATTTATCCAAATAAAAATTAAAATTAAATGAATTTGAGTTACTTTATCAGCTAAAATATTTTAAAAATTTATATTCAAATACGATTAAGATATATACAAATACTAATATATTAAATTAGTTCGAAAAATGATTCATGAACTATTGATGACGAAATAAAAACGAGGACGAATTGGATTTGAAGTTGACAAATGGAACTAAAAATAAAATATAATTAATAATAAAATGGTAAAAGGAATTATACCGAGGTTATTTTAAAAAAAATTACATGATGGGTTTTTTGACATTTTCGATTATTCAATAATTATATTTTAAAAGACATTCAAGAATTGTATATATGAAGCACTCGTCCCAAAACCTATAATGGGAGGATTTAAATTGTAATTCTAGCTAGTCTTAAAACTTCGATATCCAACTCAAGAAAACATTAGCATTTATAAAAATAAATTATGATTATGTTTAAATTATTTTTTCATACGAATTTTAACAGTAAAAAATTCATACAAGTTAAAATTAGTTTATGTACAACTTAAAAAGTAAAGTTTTAAAAGTTAGATAATATTTTTTTTTTTTACAAATGTACAAGTTACAATAAACTAACTATAGTTTTCGAAAAAAAGAACTATTTGTTTTTTTTTTCTAAAAAAATGTCTATGAAAAGTTACGAATATAAGATAATTGATTAGTTCAAAAAGTTTAATTCACTTACAATTTATGAGTTTTTTTTTTTTTTTTTTTTTTTTTTTTTTTTTTTTTTTTTTTTTTTTTTTTTTTTTTTTTTTTTTTTTTTTTTTTTTTTTTTTTTTTTTTTTTTTTTTTTTTTTTTTTTTTTTTTTT
>Ga0099825_1003892_pt1 | contig 19751 bp, 16 predicted proteins | sample SiratroredBW_FD_76838 | JGI IMG/M metagenome (GOLD analysis project Ga0099825, IMG submission 76838) | Root nodule microbial communities of legume samples collected from California, USA - Siratro red BW | ecosystem: Host-associated > Plants > Roots > Nodule | place: USA: California | collected... | reverse complement strand
AGGAACGCGAATCTTGATCTTGTTTCCTCTGTTCTCTCTCCTCCAGAGCATGCGGGGTTAATGAGTGCAATGAGAAAATGAGATCTGCTTTTCCCTCTCAAATTGTCCTGCATTTTCAGATGGAAAATGACAAAAGCAACCCTTTGCAAAATGACAAACATGAACCACGTAATTAGAAAACCATCTGTGTTTCTTTTTCTTTGCCACGCGGGATGACAATGCCACGTCAGAGTGTCAAATGGAGGTAAGAGAAAAAAGAGTGTCAAACTATCATTTTCCTTTATTTTTCTCACTTTCTATATGTATCCAAAAAAGTTTCACATAAATATGTCCTTATTTTATTAGGCGGGCCCAGTTCTTTCAAAATCTTTAGAGACTCTTGCTTTTTACATCTTCATGACTTCTTTTTACACCTTATCATTTCTATTCATAACAATTATGATTTCTAAAGTAAGTTTCCAAGATTGAACAAGATGAAAAGGTATTCCAAAATAGTAATTTAAGTTCCAATGTAATTATGGATTATAGGTTTTAGAAGGCAAAATATAACCTTCTTAATGAAATCTTAGTAATAAATTATGTATTCTACAATTTAGAAAAGAATTCTATTATTTTTTTATACTTTTTAGTTATGAATTAAAAAATTAGTAAATCATTTTCAAAACACTCCATTCGAAAATATAATTTTAAGTTTGACATTTAACCATTCAGAATTAATAACTTTTATTTTGAGATGGATTGATTATTTTTCTTTTTTCATTTTCAAAATATCTAAAAAGTAGAATTTTGTTTCCTTCAGGAGCCGCATATTGTTTTTGGTGTGGAAGTTTTGTTTTGCAATGCACTTCATTTATGCATGTATGCAAAGGAGGAAAAAACTAAAAGTCACATTGGACTATAAGTGCTTTACCAGTTCAAGAAGGGAAATTTCACTGGACATTTTGGTCACATAGGCAACTCAACCAACCTAATACTAACACTGTTGGGACTTCAAAACCATTGAAAAATTTAACAAAAACAGTAGACATTGAACACCACAAGATTAAAGTTTGTGTACATGTTAAGTATTTAAACATGAGTCTGACTTTTACATAAATACATTGTTTTAAAATTTAAAATTAAAATTAATTTTCTAAATTTGTCTCATTTTTATTTATTTTCTTAAATTTTTCTTTTTAAATTTTTTCTAAGAACACATTGTCTAAAGAAATATATCATGGTGGATGACTTGTCTTATTCTAATTGTACAAGACATTTCATAATTACATTAAAACTTAGTTACTATCAGGGATTATTTAGTTTAAAAGAATTTTAAATTGGACAATTCAGAACATATTTCATAAACCATGTTATAAAATGAAAAAGAAAGTAGTCATTCTATAGAGAGAAAACTGCACCTTGTGTATTTATTAATCTCACAGTTCATTGGAGTTTTTTGACCCTTACATCAAGATCACTAATCCTACCTTAGAAATGAATGTAATGGACAGAACTACAGAGGAACAAATTCTCCATTTTTTATTGTTATAATTTAATTTATATTTATAAAATATTTATAAAATAAAAATATAGATATAAATTCTTTGAGACTCTCTCACCTGATCACAGTGAGATGCACACTATCCTTGCTCACTTCCTCCTCCTCTCTCTCTCTCTCTCCATTGATCAGACCATGCAAAGGCGTTAGTCTCAGCATTTTCGGTGGAAATGACGAACAAGGGCAAAGGAAAAGCCAAGGAGGTGGCCGGAAAAGCTTCGACCGGTAAGCGCAAGCGCGGCGTCAAAGATGACAAGACCGGTGGGCGCCTCAAGAGAGGAGTCATTCAGTTTTTTGAAGACGCCGCTGAGGTTGATGGCAGCGACGACAGCGATTTCAGCGACGACAGTGATTTCGGTGACGGTAAATAATCGAATGCCCTTATCTGTCTCTTTTATGCGCTTACCTTTCATCTTTTGTTCCTCTCTCACGAAAATTGTTAGGGTTTAGGCATCATTTCTGTGTTTAGTTAAATGTCATGTGATTATTTGTTCTAGACCTGTGTATACTGCTTTTAGTGGCTTCATTAATGAGAAATGCTTGTGTCCTGCCTTGTTTGATGGTTTTGGTGTTCATCCTTTGTAGTTAGCATTTTAGCATTTCCCGTGTTTGTAGTTAGCATTTTAGAATTTCCCGTGCTACCTTACACCTTATCATTTTTTGTAACAGATTTTTCTGACGAGGATTTTAATGCCTCTCCGAGAACAATGAGCGAGCCAGCCAAGGGCCAGAGTAGTTTACCACGTGTTCCTAAAGAGGAATTGGTGGATGAAGAAGAGTTTGATAGAATATACGAGGAGCGCTACGCAAATCCATCTAGGTTTATCAAATATGCTGATGAGTTTGATAACAAAGTGAACGACGCATATTCTATTCATGATGCTGTCATGGAATTAATGCCAAACATCTGGAAAGTCAAATGCACTGTATGATACCTGGAACACGAATCTATGACTTTGCTAACTGTTTCCCAGTGTTGCTTTTGAATTTCTTAGTTTATGCTTTGTCATGTTTTATCCTTTTTGCTGCAGGTTGGCCGGGAGAGGCTTTCAGCTTTGTGTCTGATGCAAAAGTTTGCTGACTTGTTTTCATTGGGTAGTGTCTTGAAGATAAAATCTGCATTTGCCGTAGATCATATGAAGGGTTTTGTGTTTATTGAGGCTGAAAGACAGTATGATATAAATGAGGTAACCTTAGTACTGGGTATTTTTGTTCCGTTAGTTTTATTGCTAGATATGGTTTTAAATTGTGGTCTCAGGTGGTTTTCTGTGCTTTAACTGGGAATTTGCAGGCTAATGTGGCCGAAATTTTGGTGGCCTATAAAAACCTTGATCATGTGATTGAAATCGTTGCCTAGGACTGTTTTCTAACACTGTGTTGATAGCATTTTCAATTGAAACATTTCTACCACCCGCCTAATCTATTCACATTTGTTATTAATGTATGGTTTCAGGCATGTCAAGGGATTCCCGGAATCTATGTTACTCGAGTAGCACCTGTACCAAATAGTGAGGTCTATCATCTGTTTTCTGTTAGAAATAGAACCCCTGAAATTTCTGAGGGTATGTGGGCTCGAATGAAAGGTGGTAATTACAAAGGGGATTTAGCACAGGTACTACATGAGCGCAAGGAATGTTTTTTGTTTTATTTTGCTATCCAACTTGTGAAATGTGTATTCCTCTTATCTATTATGCTTTTTGCAGGTGGTGGCTGTGAATAGTTCCCGGACAAAAGTTACAGTTAAGCTTATTCCGAGAATTGATCTGCAAGCTTTGGCTGCCAAATTTGTAAGGAGACCTGTGTCCACTTGATTAGCTACCTTTTTTTTTTTTTTTCAGGCAATTCATTAATTAACTTTAATTATGCTTGTTTTCTTCTAGTTGCTATATGTATGATATGAAATCTGCTGGTAACGTATTTATTGTGTCATTAGGTGCTGTTAAAATATTAATTTTTAGTTAAACTTAAATTTTAATTAAACATATTCATTTATCCTTTACCTACATTTCCACTCATTGAAACAATATTTTTGTTTTACCTTTTACCTTCGTATTTCTATCTGTTCAAACAAAACTTTTTTCTATTTTATTTCTTTCTTTCTTTACTATTTCTTTCCCCTTTATTTTACTTGCAACCCAAATACATCCAAAGAGTGAGCAGATTGTTGATGCTTCTCTTCTCTCATGTTACAGGGTGGAGGATATAGTCGCCAAAAAGATGCTGTACCAGCCCCTAGATTAATCAGCTCGAGTGAACTTGAGTAAATAATACATTTTCTCAGATCTTGTTAAATTTTTTACTGGATAGTTCTTTTATCATGTGATTATTTTTTGATAACTTTGCAGAGAGTTCCGACCACTAATACAGTTCAAGCGTGACCGTGAAACGGGCAAGGTTTTTGAGGTTCTTAATGGCTTGATGCTCAAGGATGGGTATGTATACAAGAGAGTATCTCTGGATTCATTAAGTTTATGGGGTGTTGTGCCAACAGAAGAGGAGCTGTTAAAATTCGAGTCTTCTGAAAACAATGAATCAAATGATTTAGAGTGGCTTGCTCAACTTTACGGTGATAAGAAGAGAAAAAAACGTGTAATAAGACCCAACAAGGGAGGTGGGAAAGAAGAGAGTTCATCAGGTTCGGGTGTGGGAAATGATTTTGAGCTTTATGATTTAGTATGTTTCGGGTAAGTCCTGGTTTTACCTTGCTAACATTCACACGTATGAATTATTTTTCTATCACACTTGCATGCACTTGCCCAATCCACACTTTCACACAAAATGTTTGTACACAAGACATGTAGATGCTTATAATCTACATTTCATATATTTTACTTAATTTGAGTACATACTTATAATCTACATTTCATATATTTTACTTAATTTACTTATAATCTACATTTCATATATTTTACTTAATTTGAGTACATATTTATAATCTACATTTCATATATTTTACTTAATTTGAGTTCATACTTATAATTTGTATTTCATATATTTTACTTAATTTCGGTTCATTGTATTTTGTGTTGATCTTTGGGTGCATGTTTGATTGTGGAGATTTTGTGTCACCACTTTCATTTTGTGTCACCTGAAGACCAATGCAAAAGGAATGTTGGTGAATGAGATATGGTCACACCTTTGACTAAAAAAGTGAAATATACATGTATCGTACAACACATAATTCCAATAACTTATGAACAGAACGGATACACAAATATGCACTTAAATGATACATGCAGATACACACATTCCCATGCCTGCACATTTCTAAACATGTCTTCCTGAAGAACCTCTTTCCCATTTTCAGGAAGAAGGACTTTGGTGTAATAGTAGGTATGGATAAAGATGATAGTTACAAGGTATAGCATTCAGCGTATGCAATGTCGTTTGTTCTAAGCTTTTTCATTGAGAGCGTGTCATTTTTTATAAGTACTTTTCTACCTTGCCTGTCTTGTATAGATTCTAAAAGAGAGTTCAGATGGACCTGTTGTTGTAACTATTGAACGAAATGAAATAAAGAGTGGGCTATTTGATTTGAAACTCACTACCCTTGATCAGCACAGTAAGACTATATTGGTTAGTGATACTGTCAGGGTTCTTGACGGTCCATCCAAGGTGTGATTCATATTTCTGACTGTGAAGATTTCTAGTTGTGGTATATTTGGGTTTTTCATTCCTCACACGATACTTTTAAAATTATTATGCCTTTTTTATAGGGTAAACAAGGCATTGTTAAGCACATTTATAGAGGAATTGTCTTTTTACATGATGGAAATGAGGAAGAAAATGGAGGTTATGTCACATGTAAATCTAGTATGTGTGAGAAGGTCAAGCTTGATGTTGGTGATTTCAGTGGAAAGGTTTGAAATCTTTCTAGTATCCTGCTATGTTACAAACTGTTCGATGATTTCATCTGAGTTTTTATGTTTTGAATGGTGCTTCACACTCAGGATAGTGAACCAGGTCCTTTCTTCTTTGAAGACCAACCATCATCACCAAGATCTCCCTTGTCACCCAAAAAACCATGGCAAGCAAGAGAAAATAATCGTGAATGTCTGTAAAGATACATGACTACTTAAAAACTATTTTGGCTGGGGCTATATGCTTTTATTAGTTTTTTTCAATTCAATAATTGTGCATGCAGTTAACCGTGGGGACAACAATAATATGTTTAATATTGGTCAGACCTTGAGAATTAGGATAGGTCCTTTGAAGGGATACCTTTGCCGTGTCATTGCCTTGCGTCGCACTGATGTAACTGTCAAACTTGATTCTCAGCAGAAGGTTCTTACAGGTTTGTTTATGACGGTGAACTCTTGTGTGTTTTTTCTTTTTTAATATATTAGATCATTATTTCGAACAATTTGTACACAATATTTTTCACAGTTAAATGTGAGCATCTTTCTGAGGTTCAGGGAAGGAGTACTGCCATTTCATCAAGGTATTTCTGATATTTACATTAACTTTGTATGCCACAACTACTTATGGTTTGCTTTGATTGTGTCTTTGAATAATGTCCTTAGTTTCTCAATGTTTTATTATATCAGTGGTGATCCAGATTCAAGTTCTTCTAAGCCATTTGAGCTGCTGGGTACTAGTGAAGGAAGCTCTGGAGGTGAGAATATCTTATTCTCTACTTTTTTATCCTTTAAAAAGAAAAATAAAATCCCAATTAAATGGATTATAGCATCAATTAGCATGTGTGTAGATATCTTCCCTGTTCTCCGTTTGGCCCTTATGTTATATTGAGACCTTAATCTTGACAATTGGAAAGGTTGGCTGAATGGAGTGGAAACTTCCACTGGCGGTGGTGGATGGAATGCTGTCGGGGCTTCATCTGAAAGGTATATTTCGTAGTGATATTAGCCATCTGCTTATAGGCAATATTATGTTCACCGAATATATATCCTTGCTAATTTTGCATGATGGATTTAGTCATCAATAGTCAGATTCTAGTAGTGTCCAGATATTGTTCAGTAATGTAGAAATTTGTGGAAATTGGGATGGGTTAACTCATGGCTACGGAACATTGATGCAGACAAGGATGACACAGATGACAATCCAATTATGAATAATGGTGAATTGACTTACGCAAGTATAACTATTCCGAGTATTAAAACCCAAAAGCATAACCAATTTATCTAGATGTGGTTGTTGTTCCAGCTTTAAGTCATTCTATTTTCTACTGCTCCTCTGATTTTACTATTTTAAAATGCGTATCTAATTGATATATTAAGGGACTAGAGTGTGTTATTGTATTTATGTGATAAATACTCAAATATTTAGGGAACCCACCCTCGAAATTAAGGGGGGAAAACCAAACACTTCAATTTTTAGCTGCACGTCTCATACTACCTAAGTCTATATCATATTTTTACCCAAGTCTATATCATATTACCACTCTTCAGAGCTGATGGTTTGATAGACAAACTTCACTCCACAACAACTTATTTAGTAACACTCCCCAACAACTTATTTAGTAACACTAATTCTCTGATGGCCAAAACCCTCTGTAGATAGTTAGTTCCAAGGCATTGACAGTTAGTTCTAATACCAGTTGATAAACACCCAAAAACTAGGGGGCCCACACTCAAAAACTAAATATCAGGGTTGAGAACGAAACACATACACCATGGAACATCACATATTACTAGATGTTACCAAGTCTCCATGATTAAGTCATTTTGTATTGTTTTTCCATGAATTGGCTAGATTATTTTAAATTGCAAGCATCCAGTTTTCTTATTCATTAATAGTTTTAATCTCAACTAAGTTAGCTACTGTTTTGTCTTGTGATAACATTTTTCAGGGATACATGGTCTAATCATTCTGCTCCAAGCTCATTGGTATGTGTTGCATAACACACTTTATTCGTGTTTTTTCCCATTCCCATCTCTCCTATAACCCTCTCATGCCTGTGCATGATCTAACCACTCTTGGTGTAATACATGCATGTACTCATTTATATCCAATTGATTTTTATATTTATGATTTTACTGCATTTTAATTTAATAAGTAACATTTTTTGGTTTTACAGAAGCCAGAGTCTTCCTTAAATCCTTTCAGTTCCAAGGGTAAAAGTTGTAGTACGGAAACGTTTGGTATGTTTTCACTTCTAGTTTAACTGCTTCGTTTATCATTTGCCTCATGTTGTAATGTGTAGGTGCAGAAGATTCTGCTTGGGAAACTAAAAGTAATTCAAATCAGAACTCCGCATGGGTTGCTGCAGTGGAGAAGACGGGAGTTGCTTCTAATCCAGAACAGTCTGGTGGCTGGGGAAATGTTGGAGGCAGCTGGGGTCAGGCAGAACGTAAAACTGGAAGTGTGGATGATGACAATCAGAATAGCAATTGGAATACAACCAAGGTTTCTGGAAAGGAATCTTCTGGTTGGAACAGTGTCCAAAAGTCAAATAATGAAACTTCATCCACTGGATGGGGTGATGGCAATGGTTTTAAAACTGGCTCAGGTGAAGGAAACCTCAATTCTAGTTGGAGTGGGTGGAAGTCTGGAACAAGTGGAGTCAAAGTTGGAAATCCTTCTGGTTCTTCATGTATCAATGCTAGTAAGGATGCTGGATGGAGCAATAAACCAAATAAGGAAGGGAGCGAGTCATCTGGTAGGGGAACAGAAAGCAATTGGAATGCTTCAATATCTTCATCACATGATAAAGAGGAAGAAGGTAAAGATCAAGGTGGTTGGAGTGCAGGAAATACTTCAGATGGTCCGGCTGCAGGGTTTGGTCAAGCTTTTTGTGGCAACAAGAAATTTGGTTCTAGTGCTGTAGCTGACGGTGATTCTGATTTGGGAAAAGACAGTAAATGGAATGCCGTAGCTGGTGGTACTGGTGGAAATCAAGGGAATGGTTGGGGTCAGAAAAGCAATTGGAACTCTGGATCTTGGAATGACTCAAACGAAAAGAAATCTAGCAGTGGGAATTCTCACTGGAGTTCTGGGCATACTGAGCCTGGAAATCAAGATTCGGACTTGGACATGAAAAGCAATTGGAATTCTGGAAGCAGTGGAAACCTGCCTTCTGATCCAAAAAATAGCAATTGGAATTCTGGATCCGATAATTCCAATGAAAATTCGAACAGGGGAAATAATAACTGGAACACTAATAAATCCTTTTCGAGTGCTGGGAATGAAGGCAAGAATTCCGACTGGAGTTCTGGGCATCCTGATCCTGGAAATAATGATACTAGCTGGGGCAAAAAAGGTAATTGGAATTCTGGATCGGGTGATGCCAATCAAAACAACAGTTGGAAAAAAAATAGCAGCTGGAGTGCTGGCTCAAGTGATAATCAGTCGAACGGTGAAAATGAAGGTTCAAATGAAAATTCTAGTGGAGTTAGTGGTTACCAGGGTAGAGGTGGTTCTGACAGAGGTGGCTTTAGAGGTAGAGGTTATCGAGGTCGAGGAGATCGAGGGGGCTTTGGAGGTCGAGGAGATCGAGGGGGCTTTGGAGGTCGAGGAGGCCGGGGCGACCGTGGGGGCTTTGGAGGTCGAGGAGGCCGGGGAGACCGTGGGGGCTTTGGTGGCCGGGGAGACCGTGGGGGCTTTGGTGGTAGAGGTAGATCGGATAGTGAAGGTTTTGGTGGTAGATGGGGATCAGGCGGAGGCCGCGGTCGAGGAAGGAGTGATCAATCTGGTAGTTGGAACAACGGGAGAGATTCTGGTGAGGATGGGTCCTCTGACTGGAAGAAGGGGCCAGATAATGTTGAAGGATGGAGTAATAGTAATGGATCCCAGGCTTGGAATCAAGATACTGGTGACAGAAAAGGTAAGAGCTGGAGCCAAGGGAATGCAGATAAGGAGTATCCTAGCTGGAACCAGGGAGGTGGAAGTAAACAGAGATGGAGTTCAGCAAGTGATGGGGGTAATGATAATAGATCTCAGGCCTGGAACCATGATACTGGGGGCAAGGACAGGCAGAGATGGAGCCAAGGGAATGCAGATAACGAGCGTCCTAGCTGGAACCAAGGTGGAAATAAGCCAAACTGGAGTTCAGCAAGTGGAGCTAATGATTCTGGCTGGAATCAAGGAGGTGGAAGTAAGCAGGGCTGGAGTTCTGATAGTGGAGCTAATCGATCTCAGGCTTGGAACCAGGATACCGGGGGCAAGGACAGGCAGAGTTGGAGCCAAGGGAATGCAGATAAGGAGCGTTCTAGCTTGAACCAAGGTGGAAATAAGCCAAACTGGAGTTCAGCAAGTGGAGCTAATGATTCTGGCTGGAATCAAGGAGGTGGAAGTGAGGAGGCCTGGAGTTCAGATAGTGGTGGAGCTAATCGATCTCAGGCTTGGAACCAGGATACTGGTGGCAAGGACAGGCAGAGCGGGAGCCAGGGGAATGCAAATAAGGAGCGTCCTGGCTGGAGCCAAGGTGGAAACCAGCAGAGCTGGAGGAGCTCAGCAACTGGTGGATCTAACGATTCTGGCTGGAATCAAGGAGGTGGAAGTAAGAAGAACTGGAGTTCGGTAAGTGGGGAAGCTAATGATAATGTATGTCAGACTTGGAAGCAGGGGAATGCAGATAAGGAGCGTCCTAGCTGGAACCAAGGTGGAAATAAGCAGAGCTGGAGCTCAAGTGGAGCTAACAATAATTGGAACGGCAACGAGTCAAGACAGGCTACAGATGCTAGCTTCAAAAAATCTACAGCTGAAGAGACCAATACCCAGGACGGTGAGTGGAACAAGGGAACTAGTTCAAACACTACTTCTAGGAACAATCAAGAGTCGAATTCGGAGGGGACTGCCGTTTCAGCGGACGGTGGCCAAACTGGTGACGGAGTTCTTAAGGGGGGTCAGTCTAGTAGTGCTGCAGACAATGGTCAATCTTCCAGTTGGAAACAATCAGCAGAAGGTAAGGGGGAAATAATAAAAACCGAATGTAACTTCACCCAATTATTCTTCCTTTTTTTGTAATTAAGAAAAAATCCGAGGTAGTGCTCAAAAGAAAAATAACTTTACAATGCAAATTAATGATTCTAATTCAGTTACGAATCATTATTAATTAGAAGTTAAACTCGAAATTACAGCAGAATTAAGCTTATGTCATGCCAATATAAATTTGCAAATACGATATTTATTTTCACCTTAATTCAATAGACTTTTGACTTTGTGATTATTATATGTAGGTGGAGCAGGTTCATGGGGCAAGAAAAATGACGGGGTTAACAAAATGGAATGGTAATTACTTTCTTTCTAAAACGTGATGGACGAGAGCAGGAAATCGAGTTCAGGCATTTGGAAATGTAGCTAATGGCGAACTTTTTTTTCCGTCTGTAAATATTTGCTGAAACGTGATTCCTCCCTTAGACTAAAACAGATTTGATGAATGAGGAATCCCTTCCGGTTTATGCATGCTTATTTTAAAAAAATGTTTACTAGAATTTGAATGCATTGTAGGATTACGATGTGTTCCTTTCCTAGTCTATATAGATGCAGTGTGCCCCCCAATCCCCTATTTTGTTAACTTGTAGATGGTTATGCTGAGGATATACTCTACTGATGTTGGAAAAGTCGTATAATCACAGGAGGCGTCGACAGTGTTAATTCCCGAGGCTCGAACACTAAAATTGATGGTGGCTTTGTATAACAGGATGTAGTGTGTGTAAATTCTTAAATTTAAAATTAAGGTAGACTAGGGATCACTCTCTAGTGAATTCTTAGTATTCCATCTTATTTGTGGAAACGGATTTCATACAAGTAAAAGGAACACTACGTAGGTAGCCAAAATTCTTTAGACATGTGTTGGTTAGCCTAGTGGGTTCGCTTTTCCTTTCTTGCTTATTGTAAGACTAAACAGCCACGCGTGGTGTTATCTCAAAAGAGCATTCATGACTCGTTCCTCTTCCATTAAAATCAACCTTGTCCTCGAGGTTGGTTGAAGTCTAGATAAACTTCCGTAATAACTTATTTGGTCTTCCCTTTCCACTGTATCAGATGTTGTTGCACTTTTTTTAACTCCTTATCATTTTGGATTGCAACGTCAAACAGGTTGAATAACTGTTCAATCCTCCGTACACATTATGGGTAAGGGAATTTTAGTTGTGGTAGGTAGTAGCAACTTATAGGCGTTTATCCAATTCTTTCAATCATGGGGCTGTTAGTGGAGTTTCTCATGCGATATATCATGGAGTCATATTTCATTTTGTATTTTGTTATTCCATCAAATTTTCAATGTCTTTTCTTCCAAGATAACGACTATATTAATCATATTAAGTGTTTAAATGCATGCTTTTTTTTTTTTTCAAAGGATGGAAAGAAATTAAGTGGGAGGAGTCAAGAAAATAAACCTGGAGAAAGGATCACAAAATTTTTAAGAAATAGTGAGACTACTAAAACCAAGACGCTACCGAAATAAAGTCATGATAGCATGTTAAATTCTAAGGAATAGATAAATATTGAAATAAAACAATGTGTATGAAACAGTGCGAGTACTTTATTTGTATTGAAAACAAACCAATAAAATAAATAATATATATGTATATGTCTCTCTATAATAATATCATAAACTTCTAAAAATATTATAAACAATAAATAAAACAAATTTAATATTTTAAATAATGTGTGGCACATTATTTTTTAGTAGTTTCCCACTTCAATTATATATTTTTTTAAAAAAATAGACCTAATGAATCTAAAAAAATACTAAATAATTTTTTAGCATTACTATATATAAAAGGAATATTGATTTTGTGCAATTTTCTCTTATTACAAAATCATTTTTAAGGTCTTAACTAATGTTTTGGTGTGTTAATTTTGGGCATAATATATAAGAGTCCACGTGGCTAACCTCGAATTTTGGCGCCTCCGGCCGGAACAACTAATTTTTGCGCCTTTTGGGCATTATATTGATCCATGCGAGTGAACAACGCCTTGGACGCGAGTCGTTTTCCGCTTCATTGCGGTTATTCGCCGTTTCCCACAATCCAACCCTGAAGTCGCTCCGTTAGGGCTTCGGGTTCGCCAAATCCAATTTCCGCTTCCGTTAACGTTCCCAATTTCTTGGCCTTTTTCATCCTTCCAACGTTCGTTTCCACCGCCATTCAAATAATTCCCCAAAAATGTTCAACAAGATCATAAAGCTCGCCCACAAGAAATGCTCCAAATTGGAATTCCCCGAAAACGGACTTCAATTTTACGAAGTAGTCATCAAACACGCCTCTCGCACCGCCCCCGCCACCGTCGCCGCCAACTCCGACTCGCAAAACCCTCCGCCTTCCGCTCCGCCTCCCAATCCCACCGTAATCGAGCCACTCCCGCCACTGCGAGACGTCGACGAATCGGAGCGCCGCGCGCTAATCCTCCGAAAAATACAAGGGTGTTGCTTCCTGTGCGATTTCTCAGACACTGTGGACTCCGTTAACGAGAAGGAAACAAAGCGGCAGACACTTGAGGAGCTCATTGAAATCATCCAATCCGGGTCCTTCCGATTCAGCGAATATCAAGAAGACTTGATTAACATGGTCTCCGTTAACATCTTCCGTTGTTTCCCACCATCACCGCGCGGCACAGAATACTTGGAACCCGAAGAAGATGACAGGTATTTGGACCCCTCGTGGCCGCACTTGCAGTTCGTGTATGATATTCTCTTGCGTTACATTGTCTCACCGGATACTGATATAAAGACTTCCAAGCGCTACATTGACCATGTCTTTGTGATGAAGCTCATTGAGTTGTTTGATTCCGAGGACATGAGCGAGCGCGAGTATTTGAAAACTATTCTTCACCGCATTTATGGCAAGTACATGGTGCACAGGCCCTTGATTAGGAATGCCATCAACAACGTCTTCTACCGCTTTATATTTGAAACTCAGAGGCTCAATGGTATTTCCGAGTTGCTGGAGATCATGGCTAGTATTATCAATGGGTTTGCGTTGCCAATGAAAGAGGAACATAAACTGTTTCTTCTTCGGACTCTTATTCCACTTCACAAGCCCAAAGCTATTTCCTCTTATCACGAACAACTGTCTTACTGCGTGGTTCAGTTTGTTGAGAAAGACAACAGGCTCGCTGATCCTGTGATCAAGGGGATGTTGAAGTACTGGCCGGTGACGAATTGCCATAAGGAAGTTCTTTTTCTTGGAGAACTAGAAGCGGTTCTTGAGGCAGTTCAATGTACTGACTCTCTACGGTGCATTGCCTCCCTTTTCAGGCAGATTGGACGCTGCCTTAGCAGCCCTCAACATCAGGTCTGCCCTTTTTCTTATGTGCTTAAGTTTGTATACGTAACTTGTAGCATTCTGTAGCCCTGTATTTATGGATATGATGTTCTTTGCTTCAGAGAAATGTTTGCTTTTGTTGGCATTACTTCTACTCTAAACCGATAAACTCTTCGGGATGATATTTTAGTCTTTTCTTCTTTCACTGGACAGCATATACTCGACTGGGGTTTTATATGGTTACTTGGATGTTCGGATAATTATCATTGCCTACTGCCCTTTCCTTCTGAAACTTTGGTTGGGAACTCATCATGCATTTTCTTTGTTTACTTTAACAATCCTTGCACAGGAAAAAAGTAAAATAAGTTACTTCTTGCAAGGTATATTAGTTGGTGATTGCTGCCATTTGGGTTTGCATTATTTGATTTGGAGGAAAAAATAGTCGTACATTTATAGTGAGAAAAGCGATAGCGGGGGTGGCAGGAGGCTAGAGAAAGAGTATGCCTTAGAATTTGGGCTTAATGCTAAATTCAGCTTCATAAAATTGGCTTTAGGTAAGTATTGCCCAAGCTTTATGAGGACTACATTGGTCATGTCTCCAGTCAATATGGATAAATCCCTCATGCCTAGGTATGGACATTTGGAGCTTGGAAAGATACAGGTAGCCTTATAAGATCAATAAATGTATGAGCATCTTAAATTTCGGGCACAGGACCTAACTTATCTCAAACCTTGTAAGGACTTCATTGATCAAATATCTCTAATCAATGTAAAATCTCGATACACCCAATTATGCTTTAGGATTGAACATCTAGAGTGTGAAAAATGTAGGTGACCCAATAAAAATACATTATGCTTAGGAATAGACATCCTAGAGCATAGACAAATAGGCATGACGTAATAATGGATCTAGAATAAATTCTAGCATCTTCTTAGAATTTATGTTTGCAACTACAAGCCTTATTGGTCATGCCTCCAATTGATGTGAAATCTTAATACACCTATTCACCTCTGGGATTTGATGTTTGGAGCGTAGACTCAGGTGTCTCAATAACATTATCCCCTCATGCCTAGGAATAGAAATCTGTAAATGTATCATTTCTGAGGTGTGAGATCTCAACAATATGAATATTGTCATAGAAACGAGAGGGATAGAGCACTCTCAAGTCTTGATGCCGAAAATTAGTATGTCAGTGCAGTTCCAATCCCATAGTCGATTTGATGGCTTAAAAGCTTATGGCTTCGGTACTGAGAAGCACATGTAGACATGCACACAAACAAAGACCATGTCATTATCAACTTATGGGGAGATTAAGAAAACAGTCTGGTCTGGTCATTGTTGCTATTTGTTCTTTTGTTTTTAGATTCCAATGTTCCTATATCGTCATGTCTCCCTCATATTGGTATTTGGCTGACATTGGGCACTTGATTTTGGACACTTATTCATGCTTAATCTGATTTAGGGCAAGGATATTGTCCGAGTTGCCTACAACTACCATAGAAGTTGCTTATTTAGGAATCCATAACCACGTGGTACAGAACGTAGCCCCTTAATGCGTCGCAAATATAGGGACATGGCATGACACCTTGAGATGCGAGGGTTAGGCTCCATGACCTCTTATTCTCCAAGGCTTAATCCCAAATATAAGTATGGAGGTTAATCTTAAGAGCTTATATATACTTACCTTAACACAAAAAAAAAAGGAGGGTTACAGACATTCCTATGCATTGAATGTTTTAGCTAGAAGTTACTCAACACTTTTGGATGTAACAGTCCATTGATTCCTTGAGCATACGCTGATAATTTTTTGGCTAATGTGTGACATGGGCTGCAATATTGATGACCTCATTTTCTTGTCTGTTGGAAAATACTAACCAACTATAAACTGACATAGTTTGTCTGCTATTTCTTGCTTCAATTTGGCTGATATTTAAAATCTCCCTTCTCACTCACTGTGATGCTATTTAAATATGATATCTAAGCTATGTAGATGTAGGATGATTAGATACCTCGGCCAAGGAAAATTGTGTCATAAGACATTTTGAATTTGGATCTAGTTTAATGGGTAATGAATTATGATAGTCAGATTTTATTATATATTATAACGTTATAATGTAATATCATCCTTTGATGTTGTAGTATAGGAAATATTTCTTATTCTCTCTTGATTGCTCTCTGACAATTATTCTATCCATGGCAGGTTGCCGAGCGAGCACTTTACTTGTGGAAAAATGAGAGCATTATGAGTTTAGTAGCCCAGAATCGAAATGTTATATTGCCATTAATCTTTGAAGCTTTCGAAAATAACATGAAAGACCACTGGAGCCGGGTAGTGCAAGGTCTAACAACCAATGTGAGGAAGATGTTTCTGGAGATGGATGCTGAATTGTTTGAAGAGTGTCAAAGACAGTACATAGAGAAAGAAGCCAAAACCAGAGAGTTGGAAGAGAAGAGGGAGTTAACTTGGAAGAGATTGGAAGCAGAGGCTGCTCAAGCCGTGAGTGAAGATATGGTTAACTAAGGCATTCAGCTTGCAACCCTTCTTTTCACGTTGGTGGCTGTGCTGAAAGTTCTTCCTGAATTGGGGTTACATCACTGCTACATTCCCTAAGATAGAAAGGAATTATAATTTTATTTTGATTCAATTTTTACTAACCATTGACTAAAGACAATGGTATAGGAATTAAGAGTAGAAAGTTTTGTTGGAAAGTGTAACATTTAATGTTACTAATGTATTTACATTTAAGTTTCCAATAAACCTTCTATTTAATAATTCCTTAACGTCCTTTACTCTTGAGTTAGAGTAATGGATAGCAAAATCGATTTTAATTACACGCATGGTGCACAAGAGATGAAAATTAGCAAGCTTGCGAGTCCTGTTTCTTAGAGAGCAAGGGTTACAGTGTTTCTTTGGTCTATACCTCCTTGTAAATTGTAAATACGGAGATATTTTTTCCACCAAATTGTCGTTCATTGTACCAAATTGGTTCAGTGTATGAAAAAATGGTGCAGTTGGCACTGCTTTTTTAGTGAACGAATGAGATTGTCTGGTTCCATACTTTGGCGAATGGCATCACGATCCTTACAGAGTTTACAATTTTACATGAATCCAACCCAAAACGGTATGTTCCCTCTGGTTTTCTGCTTTGCATAACGGTTAGTAGCTTATTAAAAAAAAAACTAGCTTATATAAGCCAGTTTGCATCACGAAAAAACACCTACAAGAAAACATTTCTGTATTTGGAACAAAAGAAAGTTGAAAAAAATAAATGATAATTATATAAATTATAAGGTAAGTATATAGTTTTATAAAATAATGTTACTTTTATTTAAAGAAAACATAAATATCATTTTAAATACGAAAACAACCATAAGCTCATAGATTAGAACAATCTAAATTCATTTACATCGTAGCTGATTCAATTCTGGACTGCCTAAACCACTTTATAGACTTTTTAAGTTCATTTATTAACTAAATATATTTTAACGCCTTTAAATGCGAGGAAATAAACTATGTATTGGTATTGTAAAATAACAGGGTGATTCAATCACAAGTCTTCATGTATAGTAAGTTTTTTAAATTCTATAATAATTATCCTAAAGTTATATAACAATGTTTTTCTTACTGGGTAAAGTGTAAATTTTTAATTGAAACTGTTCATTTAATTTTAAAACGGATCATGATGGCCCGTTGATTTAACAGATTTAAATTGTTTCTAAAAATCATAAGTCTTTTGAAATACATAATGATGTAATCCATTAAACATAATGATGGCAGTCATTTGAATTTTAAAAATAGGGCATGAGGCTCCACCCTCCTCCCTATAATATAAGCAATGATTTGTTTTTTTTTTTCCTGGGGTAGAGATTTCTTGTATTATTTTATGATATAGATATTCTTTATTTATCAGCACTATATTAAAAAACTCATTATTTTTTAGGTGGTCTGAATAGTTATTATCATTATTATTTTTGGATGGATAACGTATGAAGAATGGTGCCATAAGATGAGGCACCGTCTTTTCAAGTTTTATTACTTCCCATATATATTCGTTCACATGCAGATCCGAAGATCCTTTAGAATTGGACGGTTTGACAATTTCTTTTAGATATGGAGACAAGTCACGTTAAACCCTTTATTATTACTGCGAAAAGTAACATTAAAATTAAACATAAAAAATGTCTTAGAAGTTGACATGAACTAGAAATGCCACTTCATCCACTCATATTCTATCGTCTTCTTTCCAATGTTTTTGTTTTCAAATCAATTCGTGAAAAGGCCAGCTAAATACTTTTATTAACTCATCCTTAATTTAGTTATCTTCTAATTACTCTCTAGTTGTCAATTTGAACAACTAGAATATTACGTTATCTAGTTGTCAATTTAGTTATATAATTTCATGTCTCAAAGTTATATAACATTTTGAACAAGGGCTTCATCCCAATACCAATATTACAAGTGGATTGAATCATAACTCAATATGACACCACAACACCTAATTATATTTTCTATACTAACATGTTATTTGACTAACTTTAAATATGAAATTAGTTTAAAATATTTGAGGAATTAAGTAGGAAAAATAATTATACTTAATATGAAATTGATGGTTTAGTCTCATTCCAAAACTAGATCTACAAAAGGCTGAATGTGAAGGTACCATGAATGCATTTTTCAAAAGCTAAGAATATAATGGAACAAGCAAACAACTCAAAGTTGATGTCCCAATTGTGACATTTTTTTGATGTATTAGCAGAACTTTCAATTCCAGCATAATAATGGAAGCAAGTAATGCACGGCCAAAAGCCACACTTTCAACTTCAAGACCCCACAATTAGAGACATCAAATTGTATTTTAACATGTTGGAATAAAGAAATTCCAAGTACACACATTTAATAATTATTGCAGCTGGTAATGTGCAGCTTGCATAACTCAGTATAAAAAAAACAAGCATTATTGAAATTTAAGATTTTCGATTATCTAAACATTTAAGAAAATGAGTTTGCGGCTATAAAATTAAAATAGTTACAGTAGGTGGAGTTTGAAGGAGTATAGTATACAGAGCAATATAAAGGCAGATTAAAAGTAAAGTGAATTGAAATTTGAATACATTAAACTATACATTTGAGGCAATGATCAATGATAGTGGAACTAGCTCTATATTGATTTCAATATAATGATAACTTTGAAGAGCTGTGTGTACATACCTAAATATGATTCCTAGTTTCTAAATTTAAAAACAAATTGTAGAAACTTTGATCATTCTTTTTCTGATAATTTGTTGATCCCAATTGTGTGATCATAGAATGGGATGGTTGGTGGAAGTGTCCAAAATGAGAATAATTAGAAGAGACAAAAAGGTTGTAACAAATAGAGTGGTGGAAGAGGCTGGTGACGGTGGCGGTGCATGGCTGCTGCTTCCTCTGAATATCATCCCGAAGAAGTCTCCATCGTCACTGGTGGACCCCGCACTGTTGCCCTTGCTGGTTGCTCCGGTGACGGTCCCACCACCGTTGAAACCGGGATACAGATCCCCATTGTCCCTGTTCAATTATTCACTCGTAAGAACTCAAAGAAAGCTACTTTTTTTGGTTTGGTATAGACATGGAAAATAAGGCCAATGAAAAGGTGAAAAGGCATTAGCTTCAAATTGAAGGAAGGGCACAGACAAATATCTTGTTATCTATCATCCTTCATTGGCTTCAACTTGAAGAAAAGGTATAGAATGTGAGGTAATTTGTTGAGAATTATTAAAATTAATTTGTTGTGTTGTGACTCGTGAAGAGTGAGTTGATTGGCATTAATTAAAAGGTGTGTGTAACGATGAGAGTAGGAATTGGAAAAGAACAGGAGATAAGGTGCACTTGTGTAAAGAAACATGGGTGACTAGATTCAACAAATTGAGGCGATGAAGTCAAATTCCAAATAAATTAATTTAGGTAGTAGTTTGAATTTCACAACACAGCTGTTTTTGACACCCTTTACTATCTCTATCCAATGAACTTCATGTAGAACTCACAAAAATGATGTGTCATTCCTCATTT